>Ga0265293_10000217_pt1 | contig 142705 bp, 143 predicted proteins | sample Munlanlewell138R_FD_192505 | JGI IMG/M metagenome (GOLD analysis project Ga0265293, IMG submission 192505) | Leachate microbial communities from a municipal landfill in Southern Ontario, Canada - Leachate well 138R | ecosystem: Engineered > Solid waste > Landfill > Unclassified | place...
TCAGCCGGTTGAGGGCGCTCTCGATGGGCGCGGTGTCGCCCGCCGTGAGCAGGTTGGCGAGGTAGCGCACCGGGAAACGCAGCGCGTCGGCCTTGGGGATGACGCCATCCTTCTCGGTGGGCAATGCGCCCTGGTCGAGCTGGCTCTGCACCGGCGACAGCGGCGGCACGTACCACATCATCGGCAGGGTGCGGTATTCGGGATGGATCGGAAAGGCGATCTTCCATTCCATGGCCATCTTCCACACCGGGGAACGCTGCGCGGCGGTGATCCAGCTCTCCGGGATGCCGTCGGCGCGCGCCTGCTCGATCACGGCCGGGTCATTGGGATCGAGGAACATGTCCAGGTGGGCGCGATAGAGGTCGCGCTCCTTTTCGGTGCCCGCCACCGCGCTGATGCGATCGGCGTCGTACAGGATCACCCCCTGGTAGCGGATGCGCCCCACGCAGGACTCGGCACATACCGTCGGCATGCCCGACTCGATGCGCGGATAGCAGCCGATGCACTTCTCCGACTTGCCGGACTCCCAGTTGTAATAGACCTTCTTGTACGGACATCCGGAGATGCACATGCGCCAGCCGCGGCACTTGTCCTGGTCCACCAGCACGATGCCATCCTCTTCGCGCTTGTAGATGGAACCGGCCGGGCAGGACGCCACACAGGCCGGGTTCAGGCAGTGATTGCAAAGGCGCGGCAGGTACATATGGAAGGTGTTCTTGAACTCCGCGTAGATCTGCTTCTGAACGCCCGCGAAATTCACGTCCGCGCTGCGCTTGTCGAACTCGCCTGCCAGATCGTCTTCCCAATTCGGGCCCCACTCGATCTTTTCCATCCGGCTGCCGTCGAGTTGCGAACGCGGCCGGGCGGTCGGCGCCGCCTCGGAAAGCCGTGCCTTCTGCAGATGGCCGTAGTCGTAATCGAACGGCACGTAATAGTCGTCGATCTGCGGCAGGTCGGGATTGGCAAAGATGTTCAGCAGTTTCTTGGCACGGCCGCCGGCGCGCAGCTCCAACTTGCCGTTGACGCGGGTCCAGCCGCCGCGCCACTTGTTCTGGTCCTCCCAGTTCCTGGGGAACCCGATGCCGGGTTTGGATTCCACGTTGTTGAACCACGCATATTCGACACCTTTGCGATTGGTCCAGACGTTCTTGCAGGTGACCGAGCAGGTGTGACACCCGATGCATTTGTCGAGGTTCAGCACCATTGCGATTTGCGCACGTACTTTCATGGCTTCGCTCCCAAAGTATTCAAACCAGATTCCATGATCGATGCGGACTGCCTGCGCATCGTTGCATCTTGTGTTTTCATGTCAGTTCTCGATGCCGGGCGGATTGAGTTGTGCCTCGCGCTCGGGGGTCAGCGGACGCTCCAGCCAATCGACCTCGTGGTCTTCGATCTTGTGGATGACCACGAACTCGTCACGCTGCGAACCGACCGTGCCGTAGTAATTGAACGCATAGGCATACTGGGCATAGCCGCCGATCATGTGCGTCGGCTTGAGCACGATGCGTGTGACCGAGTTGAGAATGCCGCCGCGCTTGCCGGTGGTGTTGGAACCCGGCACGTTCACGATCTTCTCCTGGGCGTGATACATGAGCGCCATGCCGCGGGGAACGCGCTGGCTCACCACCAGACGCGCCACGGTGGCGCCGTTGCCGTTTACCGCTTCCACCCAGGCGTTGTCCTTGAGGCCGATGCTCTTGGCATCCAACTCGGAAATCCACATGGTGGGGCCGCCGCGGAACAGGCTCAGCATGCGCAGGTTGTCGTTATAAGTGCTGTGGATTCCCCACTTGGAATGGGGCGTGATCCAGTTCAATACCAGGTGAGGTTTGGCGCGCACGCTGTCCGGGATGGTCTCGTGCGCCTTCAGATCGACGGGTGGTTTGTAGGCACACAACCCCTCGCCGAAATCGAGCATCCACTCGTGGTCCTGATAGAACTGGGCACGTCCGGTGAGCGTACGGAAGGGGATGTGCTCGTGGATGTTGGTCCAGCAGGCGTTGTACGAGACATGTTCGGACTCGATACCGGACCATGTCGGTGCGGTGATGATCTTGCGCGGCTGCGCTTGGATGTCGCGATAGAGGATCCGTTCGTCGCGGCGGGGATCGCACAGGTGGTTGTGGTCGATGCCGGTCTTCTTGCCGAGCGCCCGCCAGGACTTGTGTGCGACCTCGCCGTTGGTTTCCGGCGCCATGGCCAGCACGGTGTCGCATACCGCGATGTCGTTGTCGAGGCGCGGCATACCTTTGCTGATGCCCTCGTCGAGTACCACACCGTTCAGTTCCTTGAGATGACCGTATTCCTCTTCGGTGTTCCAGTCGATGCCTTTGATGTTGTTGCCGAGTTTGGTCATCAACGGACCGAGGGCGGTGAACTTCTTGTAGGTGTTGGCGTAGTCGCGCTCCACCACCTTCAGCATCGGCAGGGTTTTTCCGGGTACCGGTTCGCACTCGCCACGCTTCCAGTCGCGTACCTCGCCAAGCGGCTGCGCCAACGCCATGGCCGTGTCGTGTTGCATGGGCAGTGCTACCAGGTCCTTGCGCGTACCCAGGTGTTTGCCGGCCAGTTCGGAGAATTGCCTGGCGATTTCCTTGAAGATTTGCCAGTCGGACTTGGATTCCCAAGCCGGATCCACGGCTTCTGAGAGCGGGTGGACGAACGGATGCATGTCCGTGGTGTTGAGGTCCGACTTTTCGTACCAGGTGGCGGTGGGCAGAACGATGTCGGAATAGGCGCCGGTGGAGTTGAGGCGGAAGTTGATGTCCACCATCAGGTCCAGCTTGGCTGTCGGCGCCTGTTCACGCCAACGGATTTCCTGACTCCGCTTGCCGTCCACGCCCTCCTGCAACACGCCGTTTTGTGCCCCCACCAGGTGCTTGAGAAAGTACTCGTGGCCCTTGGCGGAACAGCCGAGCAGGTTGCCGCGCCAGACGAACATGTTGCGGGGGAAGTTCTCCGGCGCGTCGATGTCCTCCGCGGCGAAGGCGACTTCGCCGCTCTTGAGTTTCTTCACCAGATAGTCGGCCACGCCCTTCTCGTCCTTGGCGCCGTCAGCTTCCGCCTCCGCGACGAGATCGAGCGGGTTGCGGTTGAAGTGCGGCGCCGAGGGCAGCCAGCCGAGGCGCTGGGAGACCACGTTGTAGTCGGCCAGGGTGTGGCCGCGATACCTCGCCTTGGCGGTGGGGGCCAGCAGTGTGTCGCCATCCACCTTTTCGTAGCGCCACTGGTCGGTATGGAAGTAGAAGTAAGTAGTGCTGTTCATGTGGCGGGGCGGACGGTGCCAGTCCAGCGCGAAGGCCACCGGGGCCCAACCCGCTTGCGGACGCAGTTTTTCCTGGCCGACGTAATGCGCCCAACCGCCGCCCGACTGACCCACGCACCCGCAGATGTGCAGCAGGTTCATGATGGCGCGGTAGTTCATGTCGTTGTGGAACCAATGGTTGATTGCCGCGCCCAGGATCACCATGGATTTGCCCCGCGTGCGCGAGGCGTTTTCGGCGAACTCGCGGCCGGTGCGCGCCAGGTCGGCGCGCTTTACGCCGGTGGCGGCCTCGGCCCATGCCGGGGTGTAGGGGACGCGGTCATCGTCATAGGAGCGCGCCAGGTCATCGCCCAGGCCGCGATCGATGCCGTACTGCGCCACGGTGAGATCGAACACGCTGGCCACGTAGGCCTCGCCCTGGGTGGTCTTCACCTTGCGCACCGGGATGTTGCGCAGCATCACCTCAGGTTCGTCGGGCACGAAGTGCGGGAAGGCGACCGTCACCACGTCGTCGCGGTCGTCGATGCAGCTGAGTGCCGGGTCGATTTCCGCCTGCGTCGCGGAATCACGCGACAACAGGTTCCACTTGCCTTCTTCACCCCAACGGAATCCCACGGAACCGTTCGGGCAGACGAATGCCTTGCGCGTGGCGTCGTAGACGATGGTTTTCCACTCAGGATTGTTCTTTTCGCCGAGACTGCCGTCGAAATCGGAGGCGCGCAGGAAGCGGTCGGTGACATAGCGGCCGTCCTGTTTGCGCAGCAACACCTGCACCGGCATGTCGGTGTATTTCTTGTTGTATTCCGCGAAGTACGGGTCTTGCTTGTCGACCAGGAATTCCTTGAGCGCCACGTGCCCCATGGCCATGAACGCGGCAGCGTCGGTACCCTGGCGCACGGGCATCCACAGGTCGGCGAACTTCACGTACTCCGCGTAGTCCGGCGCCATGGAGACGACCTTGGTGCCCTTGTAGCGCGACTCGATGGCGAAGTGCGCATCGGGGGTGCGGGTCATGGGCAGGTTGGCGCCGCAGACGATGATGTAACCGGCGTTGTACCAGTCCGCCGCCTCCGGAACGTCGGTCTGTTCACCCCACACTTGCGGCGACGCCGGTGGCAGATCGCAGTACCAGTCATAGAAGGAACCACAGGCGCCACCGATGAGCGACAGATAGCGGGAGCCCGCGGCGTAGCTGATCATGGACATGGCGGGGATGGGCGAGAAACCGAAGATCCGGTCCGGTCCCCACTTGTCGATGGTGTAAACGTTGGCGGCAGCGATGATCTCCACCACTTCCTTCCAGTCGCCGCGGACGAAACCGCCGAGGCCGCGCACCGCGGTGTATTTCCGCCGCTTCTCGGGATCGGCCTGAATACTCGCCCAGGCCTCCACAGGGTCTTTGCCGGCGGCGCGTTCGGCCCGATAAGGTTCCAGCAGGCGCCCGCGCACCAGCGGGTATTTCACCCGATGGGGGCTGTACAGATACCAGGAGAAGCTGGCGCCGCGCTGGCAGCCGCGCGGCTCATGATTGGGCATGTCGGGACGCGTGCGCGGATAATCCGTTTGTTGCATCTCGAAGGCCACCAGGCCGTTTTTCACGTGGATCTTCCAGGAGCAGCCGCCGGTGCAGTTGACGCCGTGCGTGGAGCGCACGATTTTGTCGAAACGCCAGCGGTTGCGGTAACCGTCCTCCCACTGGCGCGGTTCGTCGGTGACGATGCCGTGACCGTCGGAAAACGTCTCTTTCGGTGCCTTGAAGAATTTCAGTCTTTCCAGCAAGTGACTCATGGCTGTTCTCCAGTTATCACGCCGCGGGTGCGTCGCGGCGTGTGCTATCGGGATGGTTCAAGGGTTCTTCACGTAGGCGTTGCGGCGCAGGTAAAACCACCAGTTGAGCACCATGCAAACCGCGTAGAACACGGAAAACGCATACATGGCCACTTCCGGGGTGCCGGCCTTGATCTGGTCACCGATGACGATCGGCGCCACGAACGCGCCATAGGCGGCGATGGCCGAGGTCCATCCCAGCACCGGGCCGGCCTTGTCGCGGTCGTAGATGACGCCGATGGTGCGGAAGGTGGAGCCGTTGCCCATGCCACTGGCAGCGAACAGCACGATGAACAGCGACAGGAAGGCAAAGAAATACTGCTCGGGCGCGGGCGAGTTGTAGGCCAGGAACATTACGTACCCAACGGCTGCCGACGCCACGACCATGACCGCAGAGATCACCTGCGTGACAATGGAACCGCCCACTTTGTCCGCCACCCAGCCGCCGACCGGACGGATGAGGGCGCCGATGAACGGACCCATCCATGCATAGGTGAGAGCGCTGGGTGCGTTGGGATTGGCGACGCGCTGCATCACGCCCTCGGCATCGGGGAGGGTGCTGAAGCCGAAGATGACGGTGATGGAGAGGGGCAGTGCCATGGAAAAGCCGATGAACGATCCGAAGGTGAGGACGTAGAGGACCGACATGGACCAGGTGTGCTTGTCCCTGAAGATGGCGAACTGCCGGGTGATGTTGGTGCGGATGCTTCCCGGCATCAGGCGCATGAGGAACAGCGTTGCGACAATGATCAACGCCATGGTGTGCCACATGTTGAGCACGCCGAGGCCGGTGGGCGCGGGCAGGTACAGGTACAGGCCGAGCGCCGCGGTGGCGAAGCCAATCAGATAAAGGCCGGTGACCTTGGCGAATGCGCCGAGCGGATGGCCGGGATTGGGCGTGATCGGCAGCAGGTTGTGCATGCCCCGCCAGCCGAAGAAGGCGAGCGGGATCAGGAACAGCAGCCACACGAAGCCGCTGTTCTGGATGTAGGTGGCGGAGCCGGCCGAGATCTTGCCGATGAGCGACCCGCTGTCCTTCATGAGCGTCATCGGTTCACCGCCCAGGGCGCCGAACAGGCCGATGGTCATGACCGCCGGAATGAGGATCTGCATGGTGGTCACGCCGAAGTTGCCGAGCCCGGCGTTCAGGCCGAGCGCCAGGCCTTGCTGGCGTTTCGGGAAGAAGCCGCTGATGTTGCTCATGGAGGAGGCGAAGTTGCCGCCGCCGATGCCCGAAAGCAGCGCGAGCAACTGGAAGACCCATAGCGGTGTGTTAGGGTCCTGCAGCGCGAGGCCGGTGCCGAGGGTTGGAATCATCAGCATGGCGGTGGTCAGGACAATGGTGTTGCGGCCGCCTGCGATGCGAATCATGAACGACGCGGGAATGCGCAGCGTGGCGCCGGTGAGTCCCGAGATCGCCGTGAGGGTAAACAGCTCTGCAGGGGTGAACGGAAAGCCGAGGTTCAGCATCTGCACAGTGATGATGCCCCACATGAGCCACACGGCGAATCCCATGAGCAGGCTTGGGATGGAAATCCAAAGATTGCTTTGGGCAATGCGCCTTCCTTCGCGCTCCCAGAAGTCGTTGTTCTCCACGTCCCATTCGGCAATGTACGCCGAAGACAGTCTTCTCTTCGGCGACAGTATCGGATCAAGGGGGGGGGTGCTCATGGCATGACTCCTTCGTTGCGGGTGTCGTTGACGTTGCTATGGGTGGCGGCAGCCAACGTGCGCATTTCGCGATCCTTGATGCGCTCGCCGGAATACTGCATCCACATAATGGAAACCAGGGTGACGCCGAACAGCAGCATGAACGCGGTACTGTTCACGCCGGTGACGTCGAGCAGTGCGCCGAACATGATGGGGAGCAGGAAGCCGCCCAGGCCGCCGATGAGCCCCACGATGCCTGAGGCGACACCGATGTCCTTGCCGTACTCGTCGCTGATGTACTTGAACACCGACGCCTTGCCGATGCCCCAGGCGATGCCGACGATAAACAACAGGATGGTGAACACCCACTCGTTGACGCCGACGTGCATGTGAATCTCCGTGCCGGTTACCGTATGGATCACCAGATCGGTCTGCGGATAGGACATGAAAAACAGGCACACCAGCGAGGTCCACATGACCCACCAGGTGACCGTGTGCGCACCGAGCCGATCGGAGAGCCAGCCGCCGATGGCGCGAATGACGCCCGACGGCAACACGAAGATGGCAGCGAGCAGTGCGGCGGTCTGGATGGAATGGCCGTATTCGCCCATGTAGTAGCGGGTCATCCAGAGGGAAACGCCGACATAGCCGCCAAATACCAGCGAGTAATACTGGCAGTATTTCCAGATGGCCGGGTCTTTCAGCATCTTCAGCTGTTCCTTGAGCGTTCCCTCGGCCTTCACTTCGTGGGTGGCATCGGTGTACGAGAACAGCCAGAACAGCACTGCCGTCACGGTCATCATCAGCGCGTAGATCTGTGGGACGGCCTGCCATCCCCAGGCCACCACGATGGAGGGCGCGACGAACTTGGTGAGCGCGGCGCCTGCATTGCCGGCGCCGAAGATACCCATGGCGAAACCCTGGTTCCTACGTTCGAACCAGCGAGCCGTGTAGGCAATGCCCACGGTGAAAGAGCCGCCCGCGATGCCCATGTAAAGGCCGAGCAAGAGGAACTGCCAGTATTCGCTCGCCAGGCTGACGAGGTACACCGGCGGGATCACCAACACCATCAGCCAGAAAAATACCGGACGGCCGCCGTAGCGATCAGTGAGCACGCCGATGGGCAGGCGCACCAGTGAGCCGCTCAGGATGGGCATGGCGGCGAGAATGCCGAATTCCGTCTGGCTAAGGCCCAGCTGATTTTTGATGGGGATGCCAATCACGGAAAACATCACCCACACCGCGAAGCACGCGGTGAATGAGAGCGTGCTCATGGTGACGATGGAAATTTGTTTGGTCTTCAAACTGGCCATGGCAGCGTGCCCCTCATCAACCGACCCCTGTGAAAAATGGCCCCTCTACGGGAGCACTGAGGGCGAGTCTATGCGCCTGACGTGGCAAGAAAAGAGCGGGGAAAATGCCGGCGACGCAGCTGTTTACCACCAAGGTGGTAGTGGGGGTAATCGATTAACCGATTGATCGCAAAAGGTGTAGATTTGTATGACGGCAACGTCGGGAGGAACCGCACGTGTCACCAGAAACGAAGGGGTATTCCTTCAAATATGGGTCCGGGAGGCATAATGACGTCGTCTCCTGGTCCTGACGCGCTGACGCCTATGGTGCCCAAACAATCGCTACTGAGAAGTCTCGGTCTCGCCATGAGCGCGATTTGCGGTATGGCGTTTATCAGTATGCTTGGCTCCTTCTTCATCACTGAAACCATGGAAGGCCTGGCTGCGGCGATCAACCAGGCGGGTACGCTGCGCATGCAGTCGTACCGGATCGCCGCCAGCCTGGTGCAGCGGGCGGATATGGACATCGTGGCGGGCGCGCGGAATACCGGGGAGTTGGTGCATGAGTATCAGGCGCGTCTGAAGAGCCCGCGGATCACCAGCGTCATTCCCCTCGCGCAGGAACACCCGATGCGCCAAGCGTACGATCTAATCGTGTACCGCTGGCGGATGGAGATCCTTCCTCTCCTTGGCGACTATGTCAGAAGCGCCATCGTGAATGAGCGGCGGGCGGAAGTGCTGCGGGGGGCATATCTGTCGACGATCGACGACTACGTGAAGGACATCGATCAGCTGGTCCATATCCTTGAACTCGATCTTGAATCACGCATTCAGTTGCTCCGGGTGATGCAATCCGTGGCGCTGTTTCTCACGGTGGGTGTGGTGTTCGTCACCATGTATCTCACCCATAACCGGGTGCTGGTGCCCCTGCGCGATCTCATGCAGAGCGCCAGGGCGGCCCGGCATGGCGACTTTTCAGTCCGCACGCGGTTTCACAGCGATGATGAACTGGGTCATCTGGCGCACACCTTCAACATCATGGCCGATGATCTTTCGCGGCTGTATGGCGACCTTGAAGAGCGTGTGCGCACCAAGACCCTGGATCTGGAGCGGACCAACCGGACGCTCCAACTCCTCTACAACACCGCGCGCCGCCTCAACGAGGCGCCACTGGACGAGAACAGTTTCGAGGAACTGCTGCACGAGTTGGAGGACGTGCTGGGCCTCGGCGGCGGCGCCATCTGCCTCGCCGAACCGGGGCGCACGGGAGCCTGCAAGGTCGCATCGACGCAGCATGTGGCCCGCGGGCAGCCGTATCTCTGCGCCGAGCCGCGCTGCCATCTCTGCTTCAGCGGCACGGGCTCCCACGTCGTTGAGGTGGAGGATATCCGTGGGGCAGTCGCGCGAACGCTTTCCGTGCCTATCCAGGACCAGAATCGCCGCTACGGCGTGCTGCTGATGGACATCCCCGAGGGGCGCAGTCCCGAGGACTGGCAGGTGCAGTTGCTGGAAGCGGTCGCAGATCACATCGACATTGCCATCCAGGTAGCCCAGCGCGGCACGGAAAGCCGCCGCATTGCACTGTTCGAGGAACGCAACGTCATCGCCCGGGAGTTGCATGATTCCCTTGCACAGTCGCTGTCCTATCTGAAAATACAGGTGAGCCGTCTCGGCCTTGCCCTGAAGCAGCCCGATGGCACCGCGCTTGCTGGTGATATCGTCCAGGAACTGCGCGAAGGCGTTTCCAGTGCCTATCGCCAACTGCGTGAACTGCTGACGACCTTCCGTCTCAAAATGGACGGTCGCGAACTGGGTGCGGCATTGGAGGAGACGGTAGCGGAATTCGCCACGCGCCATCCCGACATCGGCTTCCGGCTGGAAAACCGCTTGCCGTCGGGGCAGCTGTCCGCCAATGAGGAAATACATGTGCTGCAAATCGTTCGCGAGGCGCTTTCCAATGTCGCGCGCCACGCACGTGCCCGCCACGCCGCGGTGTCGCTGCACAGCGATGCCGTCGGAAAAGTTGTGGTTGTCGTCGAAGACGACGGTCAGGGAATTCCCGACGAGGCGGAACGCAGGGGACACTACGGCATCGCCATCATGCAAGACCGTGCCCAGGGACTGAACGGCACCCTGCGCTACGGGACCCGCGCCCAGGGCGGCACACGCGTGGAACTCAGTTTCACACCACAACCCAGCATCAGGCTGGCCTCGAGAGAAGGGATCTTCTGATGAAGGATTGCCACACCGTCATCACCATCGACGATCACCCGCTGTTCCGCAAAGGTGTGGCGGACCTCCTTGGCATGACGCCGGGCCTGCGCCTCGTCGGCGAGGCCGCGTCGGGCGCTGAAGGCGTGGAACTTGCGAAACGCCTCAACCCCGATATCGTCCTGCTCGACATGAATCTGCCGGGCATGGACGGCATAGCCACGTTGAAGTCCCTCAAGGACGCCGACCTGGATGCGCGGGTGGTGATGCTGACCGTGTCGGACAGCGAGGACAACATCATCGCCGCCCTGCGTGGCGGGGCGGACGGCTACCTGCTCAAGGACATGGAACCGGAGGACATCCTGGAACGGCTGCTCCTGGCGGCCGAGGGGCGGACGGTGATCGGTGAACGCGTCACGGAATTGCTGGCACAGGCGTTGCGTGAGGAGGCGCGGCCGAAGAACGCGGAGGAGGCCGGGCTCACCGAACGCGAGGAAGAAATCCTCCAGCTGATCGCCCAAGGGCAGAGCAACAAAATGATCGCGAGGCAGCTGGATATCAGCGAGGGCACGGTGAAGGTCCACGTCAAGCACCTGCTGAAGAAACTGAACCTGCGTTCGCGCATCGAGGCGGCGCTCTGGATACTTAAACAGCCCCCGCGTTGATCCTGCGGAGCAGGCCAATGCCTTTGCCGAGACGTGGCCTCAGCGCAGCCCTACAGAAACATGATTTCTCCGTGAAAACAGTGAAAAGAAAAAGCTGGCTCTTCCGCAGAATTTATGGGTACACGTTGGGGGCATACGTTCATAGCGGCATGATTGCGCTGTGGTTTCCGATCTCAACAAGGGCATCTTCTTTCTGAGGGCGAGAAATTATCGAAAGGTCTGACGATGGATAGACGGGGAGAGACAGCCCGGAGGGAAAGGAGCGCTCTGTGAGGGGGCATGTGGAAAAGTGACCAGTTTCTCCCGGAAGGAACGGGGCGCTCAGGGCCACCCACAAATTCTGCGGAGGAGCCAAAAAGCTTAACCACGGGGACACGGGGAACACCGGGGGCGTCAACAGAGCTCACCGCAGCACCGCGTCGCGCAGATAGCGGAACAGCACGCGGGCGGCGCGAGGCGGCTTTGAACGGCTGCGTTCGCCTAAGGCCTCGGCAACGAGCTGGCGCAGGCGCGTGCCATCGGCGTGCGGGTAGTCTGCGAGCAGGGCATCGACGGCGCCGTTACCTTCCGCAAGCAAGCGGTCGCGCCAGCGTTCGATCTGATGCTGGACATCGGCGGCAGCGCCGTGTTCGGCGTGCAGCTCCGCCAATGAATCGCGGATGGGTGCGGCATCCACGCGGCGCATAAGGGCGCCGATGTGCTGCATCTGGCGGCGCAGGCCGCCACCTTTCGGCAGGCGCCGCGCCAATACGATGGCTTCGGCCAGTTCCTCCGGCAGCGGTATCCGCATGAGTTCGGTCTCGGGCAACCTGACCAACTCGGTGCCCAGTTTCTGCAGGGCTTCACTCTCGCGCTTGCGCGCACTGCGGCTCATGTCGTTCATAGCCATTCGTACCCGGCCTTCGAACCCTTGTAGGAGCGGCCACCGGCCGCGAGCGGTCTGTGAAGAATCGCGGCCGGTGGCCGCTCCTGCGGGCTTTCCCAAAACCGAATTAATCAGCGCTCCTTAGACACCTTTTGATTTTGCATTCCGTTGCGGTTCGTGCCGCGTTGCAACGTGTGTCCGACACTGCCCAGAGTGATGACGGCATCAAACCAGGAACATCGCGGCGAGGCCGAGAAACACGAAGAAGCCCACCACATCGGTGACGGTGATGAGCAGCACGGTACCGGCCAGCGCCGGATCAATGCCCAGGCGGCGCAAGACCAGGGGAATGGTGGCGCCCGCCAGGGCGGCGATGAGCAGATTGACCACCACCGCGGCGCCGATGACGACACCCAGCGACAGGTTGTCGAACCACGTGGCCGCCAGCAGCGCGATGACCACCGCCCAGGTGAGGCCGTTGACCAGCCCGACGGTGAGTTCCTTGGCCAGCAGGCGGTGTGCGTTGCTCCAACGCACCTGGCCGAGCGACAGGCCGCGAATGACCAGCGTGAGCGTCTGGCTGCCGGCCACGCCGCCCATGCTCGCGACTACCGGCATGAGCACCGCCAAGGCGACGAGTTTTTCGATGGTGGCGCTGAACAGGCCGATGACCCAGGCTGCCGTCAGCGCGGCGGCCAGATTGATGCCGAGCCATACGGCGCGGCGGCGTGCGCTCTGGCGCACCGGCGCGAACATGTCCTCTTCCTCGCTGAGGCCGCCCATGCGCATGAGGGAGTGCTCGGCCTCGTCGCGGATCACGTCCACCACGTCGTCAATGGTGATGCGCCCCAGCAGCCGTCCGTCCTGGTCGACCACGGGAGCCGTTACCAGATCGAGGTATTCGAAGCGCTTGGCCACATCCGGCGCCGGTGTATCCGCAGGAATGCCCTCCACCTCGTGGTGCATCACCTCCGCCACGGTGAGCGAGGGATCGCACGTGAGCACTTTGGTGAGCGGCAGCACACCCAACAGGCGGCCGGCACGGTCGACCACCATCAGGCTGTCGGTGGTCTCCGGCAGGCGCCCGAGCAGGCGCAGGTAACGCAGCACCACGTCCAGGGTGAGGGCGGCGCGCACGTTGACGGTATCCACGTTCATGAGGCCGCCGGCGGTGTCTTCCGGATAGGGCAGCACCGCTTCCAGGCGCGCGCGCTCCTGGGCGTCCATGGTGGACAGCAATTGGGCGATGATCGTGTCGGGCAGTTCGGGGATGAGATCGGCCAGATCGTCCGGGTCCAGGTCTTCCGTGGCGGCGATCAATTCCGCAGCGGGCATGTCGCGGATGAGGCCAGCGCGCACTTCCTCACGCAGGTGGATGAGCACCTCGCCGGCGACCTCCGCATCCACCTCCGCCCAGGCGCGCAGACGCTCGTCCTGCGGTAGGGATTCCAGCAGCGAGCCGATCTCCGCCGGATGCAGGCTGTTCACCAGTTGCCGCGCACGCGGCAGATCGTCCTCGCGCAAGGCCTCATACAGGCGCTCACTGATTTCTTCAAACGGATCGGGCTCGGTCATGAGGCGATTCTAACAGCCCTCGCCCAGACGAAGGGTTTGACGCAGAGAACGCGGAGGCGCAGAGAACGCGGAGAAAAGCATCGATGAACGGGTGATTGTGGGGAGCGCAGGTGACACGGCTGGCGACACAACGGGCGTGAGACCGATCCTCCGCGTCCTCCGCGCCTCCGCGTCCTCCGCGTTTCACGTCCTCAGTCAGGTGTTGAGCTGGTCGAGGTGTTGGGCGAGTTGTTCGGGGTCGGTGCAGCGCAGCAGGCGGCGTACGTGGCGGTGCAGCTCGCCGATGTCGCTTTGCATGATGACGCGCTTGACCTCGAGGATGGCGCTGGGCGGCATGGAGAACTCGCGCAGGCCAAGACCCAGCAGCAGGCGCGTATAGCGGGTGTCACCCGCCATTTCGCCGCACATGCCTACGGGCACGCGGGCTCGCGCACCTGCCCGCAAGGTGCGCTGGATGAGTTGCAGCACCGCCGGATGCAGCGGGTCATAGAGGTGATTGACCTCTTCGTCCATGCGGTCCGTGGCGAGGGTGTACTGAATGAGGTCGTTGGTGCCGATGGAAAAGAAGTCGAGACGGGCGGCGAAGCTGTCGGCGCACAGGGCCGCCGCGGGCACCTCGATCATGGCGCCAACGGGCAGCTTTGCATCGAAGCGCTGGCCTTCACGCGCCAGGGCCTGCTTCGTCTCGTCCACCAGTTGCAGCACCTGCTGGACCTCAGCCAGGTTGGTCAGCATGGGCACCAGCACGCGCACCGGCCCGAACGCGGATGCGCGCAGGATGGCGCGCAGCTGGGGCGTGAACAGGTCCGCTTCCTTCAGGCACAGGCGCACACCGCGCAGGCCGAGTGCCGGATTGGGGCCGGCGAATTCGCTGAACAGGCCCACCGGCTTGTCCGCACCGAGGTCGAGTGTGCGGATGGTGAGCGCACCGCCGCGGGTCTTGCGCAACATCTGGCGATAGACGTCGAACTGCTCTTCTTCGTCCGGCGCCGTGCTGCGGTTCATGAACAGGAACTCGGTCCGGAACAGGCCCACGCCCGTGGCGCCCGCACGGCGCATGGCCGCCACGTCCTCGGGCAGCTCCACGTTGGCATGCAGGTCGATGGTGACACCGTCGCGGGTGACGGCCGGCAGATCGCGCAGCTTGCGCAACTCGTTGCGGTGGCGGCGTTCGGCCTGCTGCCGGCGACGATAGTAGGCGAGATCCGCCTCACCAAGACCCGCCAGCAGCACGCCTTGTGCGCCGTCGAGCACCACCATCTCGTCCTCGTGCACCCCCAGGTCCGGGCGCGGCACACCGACCGCAGCGGGAATGGCGAGGCTGCGCGCCAGAATGGCCGTATGCGAGACCGCACCGCCACGCTCGGTGACGAAGCCGGCAATGTTCTGATGGTGCAGCAGCACCAGTTCGGCAGGGGAGAGTTCGTCAGCGAGAATGATATGCCCTTCCTCACCGCCAGCCTCCAGGTGTTGATGGCGATCCTGGTCGAGCAGGATGTGCAGCACACGGCTCACCGCATGTTCCACGTCGTCCCGCCGGCTGCTGAGATACGGGTCGTCCATGGATTCGAACACGCGCACCACCGCGTCCTTCTGCAGCTTCAAGGCCCATTCGGCGTTGCACTGACGGGTGCGGATAATCTCTTCAGTGCCTGCACTGAGGGTGTGATCCTCGAGCATGAGCAGGTGGGTATCGATGAAGGAAGCGATGTCTTGCGGCGTGCCGGCCGGGACGCGTTCGCGTATGGAGCGCAGCTGCTGCTTGGCGGCCTCCATTGCGGCACGGAAGCGCGCTATCTCGTCATCGATGAGGCGGGCGGGCAGTGCATACTCGAGCACTTCGACTTGGCCGTGCTGGATGATGCGCGCACGGCCGATGGCGGTACCCTTGGAGACGCCGATCCCGAGTAGCGCGACAGCCATCCTAGAGCCTCTCAGGCTTCCTCGCCGAAGCGCTGCTGGATGAGTTCCTCGAGTTGTTCGAGGGCCTGCTGTTCGTCTTCGCCCTCGACGTCCAGCAGCACGGTGGTGCCGCGGGCCGCCGCGAGCATCATGACGCCCATGATGCTCTTGCCGTTGACGCGCCGGCCGTTCCGCGCCAGGTGGATGTCGCTCTTGAAGCGCGACGCCAATCCGACGAATTTGGCGGCGGCCCGCGCGTGCAGGCCCAGCTTGTTGATGATGGTGATTTCCTTGCTGAGCATGCAAATCTTCAATGTACTTGCGGTTGTTCGCAGCGCAGCACGCCGGCCGTGCCGCCCGACACGGCCTTTTCCGCCAGGGCGCCGAGGTCCAGGTCGGGATAATTGAGCACGCGGAACACCATGGGCAGGTTCACGCCGGCGATGACCTGCACGTGTTCATCGAGCAGCCGGCAGGCGATGTTGCCGGGCGTGGAACCGTACATATCGGTGAGCACCAGCACGCCATCGCCCGTATCGAGGCGGCGGGTGAGTTCGCGGGCGCGCTGCACCAGCTCGTCCGGGTCCACGTCGCGCGACACGGACAACGCCTTTGCCGGCAGGGGAAGGATGCCGAGGGTGCCGAGGACCGTATCGAGCAGCACCTGCCCGAGCTGGTCGTGGGCGATGATGAGAAGTCCCACCGTCATGACAGCTCCCGATGTCTGGTCAGAACCCGCATGTCACGGGCCCGGAAGTATTGCGAAAGCCGCTCTGTAAAGTATACGGAGCGATGCTGGCCGCCGGTGCAGCCCACCGCGACGGTCATGTAGCTGCGGTTGTCCGCCTCAAAGCGCGGGGTCCAGCGGGTCAGAAAGCCGGCGATGTCGTTGAACATCTTTTCCACCAGCGGATCGCGGGTCAGGAACTCGATCACTTCGGGTGAGCGGCCGGTCAGCGAGCGCAGCTGCGGGTCCCAATGGGGATTGGGCAGGCAGCGCACGTCAAACACGAAATCCGCATCCACCGGGATGCCGTGCTTGAAGCCGAAGGATTCGAACAGGATGGACATGCGCCCGCCGGGTGTCTGGCCGAGGCGCTCACGCACCAGCTCGCGTAGCTGGTGGATGTTGGTGCGGGTGGTGTCGATGGTGAGATCGGCGCGTGACGAAATGGGGCTCAGCAGTGCCCGCTCCTGACGGATGGCCTCGGCCAGCGGGGTGTTGCCGCGGGTGAGCGGGTGCATGCGCCGGGTCTCGGAAAAACGCGTGATCACCACGCCGTCATCCGCATCCAGGAACACGATGCGGGTCTCGACGCCGGCGGCGTGGAGTTGATCGAGCAGTTCCGGGAACACGCTCAGGTCGTTCGACAGGTTGCGCGCGTCGATGCCGACGGCGGCATTGCTGTAGTGCTTGGGGCTGCCGAGCAACTCGTTCGCGAAGGCGGGCAGCAGCGCAACCGGCAGGTTATCGATGCAATAAAACCCCAGGTCCTCGAGGGCGTAGAGCACGGTACTCTTGCCCGCGCCGGAGATGCCGCTGACGATGAACAGCTTCATGCGGTTCCTCCGTGGATCGCTGCCCGCAGCCCTGCAACGCCCCGGCGCAACCTGCTCATGGAGCTTCCGAATTCATGATCTGCCGCTGGCGTGCGATGAAATCGGCGGTTGCATCGTAGCCGTTGTGGAACAGGATCTGGCTGCGCGCCGCGGCCTCGACCAGCACCGCGAGGTTGCGCCCCGGGGCCACCGGCAACTGGATCTCGGCGACTTCAACCTCGAGGATCTCGCGGGTGTGACGGGTTCCGTACAGCCGATCGGGCTCCATGCCCTCGGGAACGATGGGCGTGAGATTTACCACCAGGCGCAGGTTCTTGCCCTTTTTGATGGCGCTGTCGCCAAACATGGCGCGGATGTTCAGTACGCCGAGTCCGCGGACTTCCAGAAAATCGCGCAGCAGCTCGGGACAGGCGCCGTAAAGGGTGTCGGGCGAGGTACGCGAGAACTCCGGGGCATCGTCGGCGATGAGCCGGTGGCCGCGGGAGATGAGTTCGAGCGCCAGCTCGCTCTTGCCCACGGCGCTTTCACCCGTGAGCAGCACGCCGATGCCCATGACGTCCATGAACACGCCGTGCAGGATGACCTTGTCGGCGAGCATGGCGGACAGGTAATAGCTCACGTGGTCGATGAACTTGTCGGTGGCGAGCCTGGAGGCGAACAGGGGGGTGCCGCTGGCCTCTGCACGGGCGATGAGCTCGGCGGAAACCGGCTGGCCGTCGGTGATCACCACCGCGGCGCTCGCCTCGGAAAACAGGGCGGCCAGGATATCCTCCAGGGCGCCCTGCGCCAGACCCGACAGGTACTCAAATTCCGAGTGGCCGAGTACCTGAATTCGGTGGGGGTGGATAAAGTTCAGGTGCCCGATGAGGGAGATGCGCCCCGGTTCGGTGTCGGGTGGCACCAACGGCCGATCGCCGCTGCCGTGCCCGGCCAGCCATTCCATCTCCAGGCGCCGCGCGTAGCTGCCGTGCAGCTTGTCGATCGTGACCGTGAGGGGGCTCATGCTCAGTACGCCTCGGGCTGCCAGCTGTCGATGAGACGCTTGATCGCCGCAGGATCGGCCGTCTCGCGCAGCCTGCGGCGCATGTCCGCGTCGCTGAACATTTCCGCCAGTTGGGCAAGCAGCTCCAGATGCTCGTCCGTGGAGTGTTCCGGCACCAGCATGGCAAATAGCATATCCACAGGCTCGCGATCCACGGCATCGAATTCGACGCCCTTGCGCAGGCGCACGAACGCCCCGACGGTCTTCTCGCTGGTCTTCACGCGGCCGTGCGGCAGGGCCACACCGTGGCCCAGGCCGGTGCTGCCGAGGCGTTCACGGGCCAGCAGGCTCTCGAACACCTCGGCCTCACCGAGGCCGACGTCCCCGCGTGCAATGAGCGCGCTGATCAGTTCCAGCGCGCGTTTCTTGCTGCCGGCCTCGACGTCGCACTCTATGCGCTCGAGGGTGATGAGATCGGGCAAGCGCATGATGTGCGGCCTGCGACTTATTCGAACGCCTGCTTCAAGGCGCTCTCGCCGCGGTGGTCCGAGAGCTTCTCCTTGTGCTTCATGAGCTGGCGGTCGAGCTTGTCCACCATGGAATCAATGGCGGCGTACATGTCCTCGTCCACGCATTCGGCGAATAGATCGTTACCGGCAACGTGAATGGTAGCCTCGGCTTTCTGGCGCAGCTTTTCCACCGACAGCACCACGTGGGCGTTGGTCAGATGGTCGAAGTGGCGCTCCAGTCGGCCCAGCTTGTCACTCACATAGGCGCGCAGTGCGTCGGTGATCTCCACGTGATGACCGGTGATATTCAGTTGCATCGGACTTTCCTTCTTCAGGGTTGGACGCCTAGGCCAGGCGTTTGCGTTCATTGGAGGGTGGAATGGCCATCGCTTCACGGTACTTGGCGACCGTGCGGCGGGCCACGTTAATCCCCTGGTCGGAGAGAATTTCCGCGATCTTGCTGTCGCTCAAGGGTTTGGCGGGATTCTCCTCCGCCAACAGCTTCTTAATCAAGGCCCGGATGGCGGTGGACGAACATTCACCGCCGCTGGCCGTGGACACGTGACTCGAGAAGAAGTACTTCAGCTCGAAAATGCCACGCGGAGTGTGCATGTACTTACGCGTGGTCACGCGGGAAATCGTGGACTCGTGCATGCCTACGCTCTCGGCAATGTCGTGCAGCACCAGCGCGCGCATGGCCACCTCGCCGTGCTCCAGGAAATCGCGCTGGCGTTCGACGATGGTGCTGGCCACCTTGAGCAGCGTCTCGTTGCGGCTGAGCAGACTCTTTATGAACCAGCGCGCCTCCTGCAGTTGGTTCTTCATATACGCGGAGTCGCTGGCGCTGTGCACCTGCTTGGCCAAGGTGGCGTACTGGGCGTTGATGCGCAGGCGCGGCGCCGCATCCGCGTTGAGTTCCACGCGCCAGCGGCCGTTGCGCTTGTGCACGATCACGTCGGGCACGATGTATTGGGGCTTGGTGTCGCTGATGTGGCCGCCCGGTCGCGGGTTGAGGGACTGAATGAGGCGAATCACCTGGGACAGGGGACCGTCTTCCAGCCTGAGGCGGCGTTTGAGCTGGGTGTAGTCGCGCGCGGCGAGCAGTGCGAAGAAATCTGCGAGGGTGCTGCGGGCCTCTGCCAGCCACGGGGTATCCGCGGGCAACTGCTTGAGCTGGATGAGCAGGCTCTCGCGCAGGTCGCGCGCGGCGACGCCCGGCGGGTCGAAGTTCTGCACCACATGCAGCACCGCGGTGACCTCGTCGAGCTCTGCCTCCAGTTCCGCGGGCAGGCCTTCGTGGATCTCTTCCAGGCTCTGGCCGAGCAGCCCGTCCTCGTTCACCGCATCGATGATGGCCTCGCCGATGAGACGGTCCTTGTCGGACATCGGCGCCAGGGCGAGCTGCCACAGCAGGTGGGAGCGCAGGCTCTCGGGGACGCTGTCGCCCACGTCGTAATCGCGGTCGTCCTGGTCGCCGCCGGCCATGGGGCCCGTGCTGATGTTCTCGAACACGTCGTCCCAGGCGCTGTCGACCGGAAGTTCGTCCGGGATCTCCGACTGTGCCAATTCCAGATCGGCCTCGCCGTCGCCGCGCTCGTCAGCGACGCCGAAATCGTCGTCGGCGGGGGCGCGCTCCGGTTCGGCGGGCGGTTCCAGCTCGTCGGCGGCCTCTTCTTCCATCTCGAGCATCGGATTGCTCTCAAGGGCCTGCTGAACCTCGGTACGCAATTCGAGCGTCGACAGCTGCAACAGGCGGATCGCCTGCTGCAGCTGGGGCGTCATGGTGAGATGTTGGCCGAGGCGAAGTTGCAGCGACTGTTTCATGGCACCTTTTCAGCGGGCCTGGGCACAAGCCCCCATACCCGACAGGGCCTCCAGTCTACCGCATTTTCCGTGCCGGCTGGCGCAGGCGATGGCCATTACAGCTGAAAGTGCTGCCCAAGATAGACTTCCTTGACTTTCTGATTCTCCATGAGCGTTTGGGGGCGCCCCTCGGCGATGACGCCGCCCTCGGAGAGGATGTAGGCGCGTTCGCAGATGCGCAGGGTCTCGCGCACGTTGTGGTCGGTGATGAGCACACCGATGCCCAGCTCGGTGAGGTGATTGACGATGCCCTGGATGTCGATGACCGAGATGGGGTCGACACCGGCGAAGGGTTCGTCCAGCAGAATGAAACGCGGCTCCATGGCCAGGGCGCGGGCGATCTCCACGCGGCGGCGCTCGCCGCCGGACAGCGCCATGCCGAGGCTGTCGCGGATGTGGTGGATGTGCAGTTCGCCGAGCAACCCGTCCAGACGCTGCTCGCGCTGCTGCGGGGTCAGTTCCTTGCGCGTCTCCAGGATGGCCATGATGTTATCGGCCACGGTGAGTTTGCGGAACACCGAGGCCTCCTGCGGCAGATAGCCGATGCCGAGGCGGGCCCGTTCGTGCATGGGCAGGCGCGTGAGGTCGCGGCCCTCCAGGGTGATGGTGCCCTGGTCCGCGGGCACCAGGCCCACGACCATGTAGAAGCAGGTGGTCTTGCCGGCGCCGTTCGGTCCGAGCAGCCCGACCACCTCGCCGCTGTTGATGTGCAGCGAGACGTCGCGCACCACCGTACGCGAGCCGTAGCGTTTGCCCAGGTGTTCCGCCGCCAGTCGTACCGGAGTCATTGGCCCTTGCCGTTCTGCGGATGGATGATGGCGCGCACCCGGCCGTCGCCGGCCGCACGCACCCTGTTCTTGTCGGATTCGTAGCTGATGCGCGGCCCGGAGAATTCATCGCGGCCCTGCCACAGATGGGCCTCGCCGATGAGGTCCACGAGCGCCTTGTCCGCGTAGTACTCGACGCGGTTGGCCTTGCCGCGCACGTCGTCCTCGGCGCCGTCTGGGCGCTGCCGGAAGGTGACCGGCGCGCCCGTGGCGATCAATTGCTGGATGCCCTTCTCGGCGCGGTGCACCTCCACCCGCTCGGCAGTCACGTGCAAGGTGCCCTGGGTGAGTACCACGTTACCTGTGTAGGTGCTGATTTTGTGCGCCTCGTCCACCAGCACCCGGTCCGCCTGGATGTGAATGGGCTGCTGGCGATCGCTCTCGAGTGCGGCCGCCGGTAGGGCGATTGCGGCGAGCAGCAACAGGCAGGCCTTATGGCGCATAGGTCCCCCGCACCTCGGACTTGAACAGCACGCGCGATCCCGCCAGGGAGGCCTCCATGCCGACCGCCTGCACCGTGCGTCCCGCTCCCTGGTAGGTGATCGGGTCGTCCGTTTCGGCGAGACGCTGTTCGGGGTAGAGCTGCAGGGTCTCCGTGGTGATCTCCTCAAGGCCGTCCACTGAGCGGGTAAGACGCACACCGCCGTCCAGCGCCACGCGTTCTCCACCCGCGTAGACCTGGCCGCGCGCTGCATAGGCGTGCCAGGGGGCGGGCTGCTCGTACACGACCAGGTGCGGGCGGATGAGCACGGCGCGGTCGTCGCTGGCGAAATGGGTGAGCCGCTCGGCCTCCAGACGCTGGAGAATCTTGCCGTCGAGACCTGTCTCGGTGGCCGCCATTCCGGTGATGAAGTAATCGGGGCCGCTGCCGGCGAGGGGAGGCGGCGTCCGGTCCGTCTCGCGGGTGAGCAGGGTCGCGGCCAGCGCGAGCACCAGCGCGGCGAGCAGCACGGGCAGGAGGCGGCGGATCATTGCAGGTATTTGGCCAGCTGCGCGGACAGGGTGCCCTGCGCTTCCATGATGAGCTCGCACAGGTCGCGGGCGGCGCCGCGCCCGCCGCCGTTCGGGGTGATCCAGTGGGCGTGGCGCTTGGCGAGGTAATGGGCGTCCTGTACGGCGACCGCCAGGCCGACGCGCGACATCACGGGCACATCGACCACGTCGTCGCCCGCGTAGGCGATCTGATGCGGTGAAAGGCCCAGCTTGGCGACGAGCTGTTCGAAAAACGGCAGCTTGTCCACGCAGCCCTGGTAGACGTGCTGGATGCCCAGGTTCTCCATGCGGTGGCGGACCACCTCGGAGGTGCGGCCGGTGATGATGGCGATATCCACGCCGGTGGACAGCAGCATCTTCATGCCATGACCGTCACGGGAGTGGAACGCCTTGTATTCCTCGCCATGGTCGCCGATGAACAGGCTGCCGTCCGTGAGCACGCCGTCCACGTCGAAGATGACGAGGCGGATGGCGGCGGCTTTCTGCATGAGGTCTTGCATCTGCTAATCCCAACCTGTTTCCGAAAAGTCCGCAAGCGGATAAAGGCGAAAAGCATTAACCACGGGGGACACGAGGGACACCGGGGAACACGGGGAAATCCATCAATGGTTATTCCTGCCGTAGGAGCGACCTCAGGCCGCGATTGTCGTCGGGTATCACGTCATCGCGGCCTGAGGCCGCTCCTGCAGAAAAAAAAACGGTTTCCCCGTGTCCCCGTGGTTGAGCTTTTTCCTTCCATGTTCGGGCTTAGACCACACCCGCGCGCAGGAGGTCGTGCATGTTGATGGCGCCGAGCAGGCGGCCTTCGGCGTCCACCACCGGCAGGGCGTTGATGCGGCGGCTGTCCATGATCTGCAGGGCCTCGGCGGCGAGCAGCCCGGCCTGCGCCGTGAGGCAGCCGCGCTTCATGACCTCGCCGACGACCATATTCTGGATGTTCACCTCGCCGTGGTCGAGCAGGCGGCGCAGGTCACCGTCGGTGAAGATGCCTGTCACGCATTCATCGGCATCGACCACCACGGTCATGCCCAGGCCCTTGCGGCTCATCTCCGCCAGTGCAGCGGACAGCGGGGCGGCCTCATCCACCTGCGGCACGGCCTGGCCGGTATGCATGATGTCGTCGATGCGCAGCAGCAGACGGCGGCCCAGGGAGCCGGCCGGGTGGGAGAGGGCGAAGTCTTTCGCCGTGAAGCCGCGCGCCTCCAGGAGGGCCACGGCGAGGGCGTCGCCCATGACCAGCGTCACCGTGGTGCTGGAGGTCGGGGCGAGGCCGAGCGGGCAGGCCTCCTTGGCCACACTCACGTCCAGCACCACGTCGGCGGCCTGGCCAAGGCGCGAGCGGACCTGCCCGGTGAGGGCGATGAGCGGCACGCCGAGGCGCTTGATGATGGGCAGGATGGTGAGCAGTTCCTCGGTCTCGCCCGAATTGGACAAGGCGATGACCACGTCGCGGGCGGTGATCATGCCCAGATCGCCGTGGCTGGCCTCACCGGGATGGACGAAAAAGGCCGGCGTGCCGGTGCTCGCCAGGGTCGCCGCGATCTTGCCGCCGACGTGGCCGGACTTGCCCATGCCGGTCACCACCACGCGACCTTCGCAGGCCAGCATGAAACGACAGGCGCTCGCAAACCCGTCGCCGATGCGTTCGGCGAGGGCGAGCACCGCCTTGGCTTCGGTGTCGATGACCGCGCGACCAAGGTCACACAGCCGTTGGGTGTCGATGGTACGGGGCATCAGGCTTCCGGGTATCCGAGTTCATTCAGGCGTGCGGCGATCTGCGCACGGGAAAGACCCTGTCCCATCACGGTGACCTGACCGCCCTGGAGGGTGACTTGCACGTCCTCTACCCCCGCGAGTTCCTTGAGACCTTTCTGCACATTGGCGACACAGCCGCCGCACTTGATGTTTTTCACGGTAAAGGTTTCGGTTTCCATTGGCCGCCCACTCAGGTCACGATGACAAACGATAGATGACGCGCGCCGGCCGAGGGTCCCGGCCGTCACCGGCGGCCTATTGTCCTGAAAGCCTCCGGTCGGCGCCAGCACCGGGACGCGGTTTTGCGCCTTGCAGCCGTTTTTCGCTTAACGGCCGATAACAGCCCAAACACAGAGGCGCAGAGACGCGGAGGACACAGAGGATTAACTGGATCACGGGCCGGGTGCCTGTGACCGCCCGCCTTAGATCCTTCCGTCCTCTGTGATCTCTGTGTCTCTGCGCCTCTGCGTTGGAATTTCCCGCTATCAAGGCGTCTCCGGCGCCGCTTCCTCGTCCAGTTCCTCGTCGAATTCCTCGTCGAAGATGTCGAACTCGGGGGCGGGCGGTGCGCCGTCGTGGACCAGGTTGAGGCGGTGTTGCAGGTAGGCCTCGCGCATGAACACGTAAGGGTCGAGCGCGGCCTGTTCGAGCAGGCTGCTGGCCTTGAGGAGGCCGGCACGTGTATCCACCGCCTTGACCGCCACGGCGCCGTAGTACGTGTTGTGATCGGGGCTCGCCTCCGACAACGGGTCCACGTACCAGGAGCCCACTGAGCCGGCGCCGTCGCGCACCGTGCTTGGGCCGAGGAAGGGCAGCACCAGATAAGGCCCGGTTTCCACGCCCCAGTAGCCCAGGGTCTGGCCGAAATCCTCGTTGTGCTTGGGCAGGCCGAGCGGCGTGGCCACGTCGATGAGCCCGAACAGACCCACGGTGGTGTTCCATACGATGCGCGAGAAATCAGACAGCGCCTGACGGGGCTTGGCCTGGAGGATGTTATTCACCAGCACCAGCACGTCACCGAGATTGGAAAAGAAATTGGTGATGCCGGTGTCGATGGCGTTCGGCACCACGTCGTCGTACACCTCGGCCACCGGCTTGAGGACGTTGCGGTCGACCACGTCGTTGAAGCGATACACCGAGCGGTTGACGCGTTCGAAGGGGTCGTGCTCCTCGGGCGATGCATTCAGCGTGGCGCAGCCCGACAGCAGCAGGACGGCTGTGGCAATGATGGCGATGCGCATCAGCGCGCCTCCGTGCGGGTGGCGCCGCAGCGCTTGCAGCGATAGCCCGTGACGAGACGGCCTGCCTTCACGTCGAAGGGGCGGTCGTTGACGATTTCCCACTTATGGAAGCCGCTGCGGCACAGGGTCTTGCCCTGATGGCGCGCCTGCGGACGCGCGGGTTTGAAGCGGAGGATTTCACCCATCAGCGAATCGGCCTGGTAGCGGCGTGGGCTATCATCGGCCCTCGCGTTCGTTTCCATTCTCGTACGGCATGACACTTTACCTTGCTCCCTACGGCTGGGACCACCCGGAGTGGGCCGCCGGATTCTACCCGGACGATCTGCCGCCTGCCTGGCGGCTCGCGTATTTTTTTAACGAATTCGAGGCCGTGGCAGTACCTGCCTCGGTCTGGGATGGCGCGCCGGATGTGACGGCCTGGTGCGAGGACAGCCCACCCGGGCGTCGCTTCTTTCTCGAACTGCCCGCGGCCGAGGGCGCACGCGAAAGGTTTCTCGCTGCCGCGGAGCGGCTCGGGGAACGCGTCGCCGGCGTGCTGGGCGCCCCGGCAGATCAGCCCTGGTGGCGTGAACGCCTGCCGGTGCCTTGCGCAGGCACGGCGGCGCTGGGCTTCGGCATCTGGCACGGTGCCGCGCCCGACCTGCGGCAGTTACGCGCGCGCATGACGGCCCTGGCGGCAGGGCGCCCGGCGCTACTGCTGTTTACGGGCACACCGCCCGATCTTGCGGCCCTGCGCGCGGCGTGTACCCTCCGGCAGCTTCTCGGCATAGGCGGTTGACGCCGCCGGTCAACTTCCCGACACTGTGGCGTCTTCAAAAGAACACATCATGCAAAATCCTAACAACAATGGGACGCTGGCGGAGCTCCGCGGCATGCGCTTTGCGCGCGGCAAACGGGTGATCTTCGACGGCGTGGATCTCGACATCCGCCGCGGCCAGATTACGGCCATCATGGGCCCGAGCGGCACGGGCAAGACCACCCTGCTGCGACTCCTTGGCGGCCAGCTGAAACCGCAGGCCGGCACCATCCGCGTGGACGGCCAGGACGTGCCGAGGCTGCGCACCAAACCCCTTTATGAGCTGCGCAAGCGCATGGGCATGCTGTTCCAGAGTGGCGCGCTGCTCACCGACCTCAGCGTGTTCGAGAACGTGGCCTTCCCGCTGCGCGAGCACACCGACCTGCCGGAGAGCATGCTTCGCGACCTGGTGCTCATGAAGCTGGAGGCGGTGGGTCTGCGCGGCGCGCGTCAGCTGATGCCCAGCGAGCTTTCCGGCGGCATGGCGAGGCGCGTGGCGCTCGCCCGCGCCATTGCCCTCGACCCGATGATGATCATGTACGACGAGCCCTTCACCGGACAAGACCCCATTTCCATGGGCGTGCTGCTCAAGCTCATCCGTCACCTCAACGACAGCCTCGGCCTCACCAGCGTGGTGGTGTCCCACGACGTGGCCGAGACCGCGGCCATTTCCGATTACATCTATCTGTTGTCAGAGGGGCGCGTGGTGGCGCACGGCACGCCGGCGGAGCTGCGTGAGTCCCGCTCGCAATGGGCGCAGCAGTTCCTGCATGGTGACCCGGACGGCCCGGTGCCGTTCCACTACCCGGCGCCCGACTATCTGGAAGACCTGCTGGCAGGGGGCGAGGCACGATGATCAACCTCCTTGCCGAACTGGGCCGCCGCGCCCTCGATTTCTTCGAGCGCCTGGGCCGCGGCCACCTGCTGCTGTTGTCGATCCTGTGGCGTCAGGCCGGGCTCGTGCCGCGCTTCTGGCTGGTGATCCAGCAGATCTACTCGGTGGGCGTGCTGTCCCTGCTCATCATCGTGGTGTCCGGCCTGTTCGTGGGCATGGTGCTCGGCCTGCAGGGCTACAACATCCTGGTGGACTTCGGCGCCGAGGAATCCCTCGGCACGGTGGTCTCGCTCACCCTGGTGCGCGAACTCGGGCCGGTGGTGACCGCGCTGCTGTTCGCGGGTCGCGCCGGTTCCGCACTCACCGCCGAGATCGGCCTCATGAAGGCCACCGAGCAGCTTTCGGGCATGGAAATGATGGCCGTGGACCCCATCAGCCGCGTGCTGGCGCCGCGCTTCCTTGCCGGCGTCCTCAGCATGCCGCTGCTGGCGTCCATCTTCAGCGCCGTGGGCGTGCTGGGCGGCTACATGGTGGGCGTGGTCCTGCTGGGGGTCGATGAAGGGGCCTACTGGTCGCAGATGCAGGCCTCGGTGGAAATCTACGAAGACATTGCCAACGGCTTCATCAAGAGCGTGGTGTTCGGTGTGGTTGCCACCTGGATCGCGGTGTTCGAAGGCTACGACGCCATCCCCACCTCGGAGGGTGTGAGCCGCGCCACCACCCGCACGGTGGTGCATACCTCGCTGGCCGTCCTCGGCCTGGATTTCATTTTGACTGCACTGATGTTTGGAGACTAAGCAATGGCCAACCCACGTACCCTGGAGATCTGGGTCGGTGTGTTCGTGGCAGCCGGCATCGCCGCCCTGTTCATGCTCACCATGCGGGTGAGCAATCTGAGCGGGGTGCTGAACGAGGGCGGCTATGTGCTCACGGCGCGCTTCGAGAATATCTCCGGCCTGAAGGAACGCTCGCCGGTCACCATGGCCGGGGTAAATATCGGCCGGGTGACTAAGATTGGTTTCGACCCGCGTACCTACCAGGCCATCGTGACCATGCGCATCGACAACCGCTTCGACAACCTGCCCCGGGACACCAGCGCGGCCATCTTCACCGCCGGACTGCTCGGCGAGAAGTACATCGGCATGGAGCCCGGCGGCTCCGACGAGGTGCTCAAGCCGGGCAACGAGATCGAGCTCACCCAGTCGTCTCTGGTACTGGAGCAGCTCATCGGCCAGTTCCTGTTCAACAAGGCAGCGGAGGGAGACAACTGATGTGGGGCAAACTATGGACGGGCGCCCTGTTGGCCCTCGCCTTGGCCGTGGCGCCGGCACAGGCGCAGGACCCGCAAGAGGCTCAGCAGCTGGTGCAGCAGACGGCCGAGAAGGTGCTCGACCGGCTCCAGCAGGACCAGGAACGCCTGAAGGCGAATCCTGACCTCATCTATCCACTGGTCGAAGACATCGTCCTGCCCCATTTCGACTTCGCCCGCATGTCCCAATGGGTGCTGGGCAAGCATTGGCGCGCCGCCGACGCGGGCCAGCGCGAGCGCTTCACCAACGAATTCCGCGACCTCCTGGTGCGGACCTACGCCAAGGCCCTGCTGGAATACACCGACCAGACCATCGAATACCTGCCGCTGCTGGCGGGGGACAATACCGATCGCGTCGTGGTGCGCACCCAGATCGTGCAACAGGGCAGCGCCTATCCCATTCCCATCAACTACAACATGTACCACCGCAAGGACGGCTGGAAGGTCTACGACATCAGCGTGGACGGGGTCAGTCTGGTGAGCAATTACCGCACGTCCTTCGCCAGCGAGATCCGGACAGGCGGCATCGACGACCTGATCGCCAAGCTTGAGTCCAGAAACAAGCGGGGGGCGCAGGGTGGCTGAGGCCTCGTTCGAGCAGGTGGCGGCGGGTCGCTACCGCGTGGGTGGCGAAATGGGCTTCGCCACGGTGACCGGCCTGCTCGCGGCAAGCCAGGCCGCCTTTTCGGCGCCCGGCCAGGACCTTGAAATCGATCTTTCCGGCGTGACACGTGTGGACAGCGCCGGTCTCGCCCTGCTGGTGGAATGGCTGCGCCAGGCCAGGGGCGGAGGCAAGTCCATCGTCTTTGGGCATATTCCCGACCAACTGCGCGCCATCGCCCGCGTCAGCGACCTCGAAGGCATTCTCCCGGTAGAAACAGCACCGGGTTGAACAAGCAACCACGGAGGCGGCCACGGTCTTGCTCAGTGGTTGGGCACTCGGGGGTTGTTGCCCACTGGGTTCACGCCGGGCCTCCGTGATTCAGGCTATTTCTCCACAAGCTTTCCCCGGTACGAACTCACAGTACTGGTGAGCCGTGGGTTACAAATCCGCTGCCCGAGGGTATGATTTGCGGCTCTTCAGGACACGCGGAGCATGCGATGGAGCCGAACGAGGTTCAGAATCTCATCGAGCAGGGACTGGGCGGCGTCACCGCGCAGGTCAGCGGTGACGGCAATCATTTCGAGGCCATCGTCGTCGGCGAGCTGTTCACCGGCATGTCGGCCGTCAAGCGCCAGCAGGCGGTCTACGGCACACTCGGCGACCGCATCACCAGCGGCGCGATCCACGCGCTCTCCATAAAGGCCTACACCCCCGACGAGTGGGAAAAGGCCAGAAAACTGAAGATCTCCTGATTTTTCCTTCCATGCCCGTATCCTGCGGCACGGACTTGGGGTGCCCATCGTTTTATGGATAAATTGATCATCACCGGGGGCGGGCCGCTGCACGGCGAGCTCCGCATCTCGGGCGCAAAAAATGCGGCGCTCCCCATCCTGGCCGCGACACTGCTGGCCGACCAGCCGGTCACCGTGTGCAACGTGCCGCACCTGCAGGACATCACCACCACCATGGAATTGCTCGGCCAGATGGGCGTGTACCTGGTGGTGGACGAAAGGCTCAACATCGAAGTCAACGCGGCCACCATTCGTGACTTCGTCGCCCCCTACGAGCTGGTCAAGACCATGCGCGCCTCCATCCTGGTGCTTGGCCCGCTTGTCGCGCGTTACGGTCGCGCCGAGGTCTCGCTGCCCGGCGGCTGCGCCATCGGCACGCGACCGGTGAACCTGCATATCGAGGGGCTGCAGGCCATGGGCGCCGATATCAAGGTCGAGAACGGCTACGTGAAGGCCCGGGCAGACCGCCTGCGCGGTGCGCGCATCGTCATGGACATCGTCTCGGTGACCGGCACCGAAAACCTGCTCATGGCGGCCACCCTGGCCAAGGGCACCACGGTTATCGAGAACGCCGCCCGCGAACCCGAGGTGGTGGACCTGGCCAACTGCCTGAACAGCCTGGGCGCACGCATCGAAGGCGCGGGCACCGGCACGCTCACCATCGAGGGCGTGGAAAGCCTCTCCGGCGGGCGTTACTCGGTGCTGCCCGATCGCATCGAGACCGGCACCTACCTGGTGGCCGGCGCCATCACCGGCGGCCGTGTGAAGGTGAAGGACACCGACCCGACCCAGCTCGAGGCCGTGTTGCTCAAGCTGCGAGAGGCCGGTGCGGAGGTCGAAACCGGCCCGGACTGGATCAGTCTGGACATGAAGGGCCACCGACCCAAGGCGGTGAGCGTCCACACCGCGCCCTATCCGGCCTTTCCCACGGACATGCAGGCCCAGTTCACTGCCCTCAATGCAGTCGCCGAGGGTACCGGCACCGTCACCGAGACCGTGTTCGAGAACCGCTTCATGCACGTGCAGGAGCTGCAGCGCATGGGCGCGGACATCCGCGTCGAAGGCAACACGGCCATTGTCACCGGCAAGCCGCGGCTCACAGGGGCGCCGGTGATGGCCACCGATCTGCGCGCCTCCGCGAGCCTGGTGCTGGCGGGCCTGGTGGCGGACGGCGAGACCGTGGTCGATCGCATTTATCACATCGATCGCGGCTACGAGAGCATCGAAGAGAAGCTGGGCCAGCTGGGTGCGCACATCCAGCGCGTGCCCGACCGCCTGTTCAAACGCCGCGCGCTGCGCGATGTGATGCCATGACGGAAACCCTGACCATCGCCCTGTCCAAGGGCCGCATTTTCAAGGAAACACTGCCGCTGCTCGCCCATGCGGGCATCGTGCCCAAGGACGACCCGGAGACCAGCCGCAAGCTCATCCTCGACACCAATCGCGACGACGTGAAGTTGGTGATCATCCGCGCCACCGACGTGCCCACCTACGTGGCCTACGGTGCCGCCGACCTGGGCGTGGCCGGCAAGGACGTGCTCATGGAGCACGGCGGCGAAGGGCTGTACGAGCCCCTCGACCTCCACATCGCGCGCTGCCGCCTCATGGTCGCGGGCCGGCCCGGCCCGGAACCGCGCGGGCGGCTGCGCATCGCCACCAAGTTCGTGAACATCGCGCGGCGTTACTACGCCGAGCAGGGCAAACAGGTGGAGGTGATCAAACTGTACGGCTCCATGGAACTGGCGCCGCTGGTGGGCCTCGCCGATCGCATCGTCGATCTGGTGGACACCGGCAATACCCTGCGCGCCAATGGCCTCGAGCCGTTGGAGCACATCGCCGACATCAGCTCGCGCCTGGTGGTCAACCGCGCCTCGTTGAAGATCAAGCACGCGCGCGTGAAAGCCTTCATCGACGCCGTCGCCGAAGCGGTCGCGCAGCGGCGCGGGATGAACGACTGAAGAAGAGATAACCACGGGGGACACGGGGAACACGGGGCCAAGAAACCGGTTTTCCCCGTGTCCCCCGTGTTCCCCGTGGTTAGTGCTTTTTTCCATTCAGGAGTACCGATGATCGCCCGACTCGATTCGCTTAGCGCCGATTTCTGGACCAAGCTCGAGCAGTTGCTCGCCTGGGAGGGCGTGTCCGACGACAAGGTGAACGCCACGGTGCGCGAGATCCTGCACGCGGTGAAGACCCGCGGTGATGCGGCCGTGCTCGAATACACCAACCGCTTCGATCGCATGAACGCGGCGTCGGTGGCGGAATTGGAGATCCCGAGGGCGCGCCTGGCCGAGGCCTTTGCGGCCATTCCCGCCGCCCAGCGCGAGGCGCTGGAGCTTTCCGCGCGGCGTGTACGCGCCTATCACGAACACCAGAAGCAATCCTCCTGGAGCTACACCGAGGCGGACGGCACCGTGCTCGGCCAACAGGTCACGCCGCTGGAACGCGCGGGCCTGTACGTGCCGGGCGGTAAGGCGGCCTATCCGTCATCCGTGCTCATGAACGCGCTGCCGGCCAAGGTCGCCGGCGTGAACGAACTGGTCATGGTGGTGCCGACCCCGGGCGGTGAGGTCAACGAACTGGTGCTCGCCGCGGCGCACGTGTGTGGCGTGGACCGCGTGTTCGCGGTAGGCGGCGCCCAGGCCGTGGCGGCGCTCGCCTACGGCACCGCGACCATCCCGCGGGTGGACAAGATCGTCGGCCCCGGCAACATCTTCGTGGCCACCGCCAAGGGCATGGTGTTCGGCACTGTGGGCATCGACATGATCGCGGGCCCGTCCGAGATCCTGGTGGTGTGCGACGGCAAAACCGATCCGGACTGGATCGCCATGGACCTGTTCTCCCAGGCCGAGCACGACGAGGATGCCCAGTCCATCCTGGTAAGCCCCGACGGCGCCTTCCTCGATCAGGTCGCCGCGAGCATCGAGAAGCTGCTGCCGACCATGGAGCGCCGCGCGATCATCGAGAAGTCCATGGGCGGGCGTGGTGCGCTCATCCAGGTGAAGGATCTGGACGAGGCGGTGGCGGTCGCCAACTACATTGCCCCCGAACACCTGGAACTCTCCGTGGAAGACCCCCAGGCCATGGCCCCGCGCATCCGCCATGCCGGCGCCATCTTCATGGGCCGCTACACCGCCGAGGCGGTGGGCGACTACTGTGCCGGCCCCAACCACGTGCTGCCCACCTCGCGCACGGCACGCTTCTCCTCGCCGCTTGGCGTTTACGATTTCCAGAAGCGTTCGAGCCTGATCTTCTGCTCGGCCGAGGGCGCCGCGGCGCTGGGCAAGACCGCATCGACCTTGGCGCGCGGCGAAGGGCTGACCGCCCACGCCCGATCCGCCGAGTACCGCCTGAAGGAGTAACGGGAAAGGCGCTCAGGCGAGCGCCTGTTCCACTTCCGCCAGCAAGGCTTGCGCATCCGCGGGCAGTGCCTCTGCGCGCGTGCGGTGCACCAGGTCACGCAGTCGCTCGTCCTCTCGCGCCAGCGCTTCGAGGGCGGCCGCATCCCCCAGCAGCACTTCACGCAGGCGCAGGGCCAGTGCGCGCGCCATTTCGCGTTCCGAGTCCGGCGCATCGGGCAGATCACAGGTCGCGCGGATGATCTCGGCCAGGCGCTCGCCCCATCGTTCGCGCTCGATGGCCTGTGTTCGCAGCGACTCCGCGCTCCCGGGTATCTGGCTCGCCATGGCGTTTCGGTAGTGCGCCGTGGCGAGCAGCGCTGCATGCAGTTCGTTCAGCAGCGCCTGGGCATCACTGCGCAGCACGGCGTTCCCGCTCGATCACATACGCCTCGGGCACGAACACAGGCAGCACCGCGGGCAGTACCTCGAAGTGCGCAGGTGTGTGCGTGGTGAGTTCGCCATCGGTATCCACGGGCATGGGGCGCGGGGTATGCAACATGAACTCCCTGCCGTGCAACAGCAGCACATGGGGCGTTTCACTGTGCGCACCGCGACGGATCACGGGGACCAGCCGCAGCAGTTTGAGAAGGCGCTGCGGCGGGATGCTGTACAGGAACAACTGCCGGTCATCCACCTCGGCCTCCGCCGCCACGGGCGTGCCGCCGCCGTGATAGCGGCCGTTACCCACGGCGATCTGCACGGCCTCCACTTCCAAGTGTTCGTTGCCGCTGTCGATGCGCGCACGGAACGGGCGCAGGCGTGTGATTTCGGTTAGCGCCGCCCGTGCATAGGCGAGGGCGCCGAAGCGCTGCTTGAGTTCCGGCGTGACGCGCCGCGCCACGTGCACGCTCAGGCCGACGCTCGCCACGTTGAAAAAATACACCCCGTTCACGCGGCCCAGGTCGATGCACCGCGTGCGGCCCTGCGCCACCACCTCCATGGCCGCGGCAGGCTCGAACGGAATCAGCAGTGTGCGCGCCAGGTCGTTGGCCGTGCCCAGCGGCAGGATACCCACGGGGCGCCCGCAACCGATCAGGGCCGTCGCCGCCACGTTGAGGGTGCCGTCGCCGCCGCCCACGATGACCACGTCGGCGGGAGCGCAGTGTGCGCCGATCAACTTCGGCACCTCGTCCGGCTTGGTGGTCACCATGGAGTCCACTGCAAAGCCCCGTTCCAGCAGACGCTTCACGGCGCTGCCCACTCCGCGCGTGCCGGCACGGGCACGCGGGTTGGCGACGAGCAGGGCGCGGGGCATGGGCCATCCTCTCGGGCAGGCTGATCTCAGTGTAGATCCGTGCAAGCGGAGACGGTGAGTACCGCGCGGGATTTCATGAGCGAAGTTAACGCGTACCGCGAAGGCGTGGACAAGGAAAATCGTCAACCATTGCAGCGGGCCTCGAAGGAGGGAGCGGTATGCGCAGGCATGCTGTGTTCTTCGCTCTGAGTCTGCTCGCAGTGAGTGTGGCGATGGCACAGCCGCAGGAGCCGGATACGACGGCGCCGTACCGGGCCACCGAACTCCTCGGCAAGGAAGTGCGCAATCCGGACGGCGAACGGCTCGGGCAGGTGCGCGAGATCGTGATCGAGGCCTCCGGCCGCGTGCGCTATCTCATCGTCGCCTATGGCGGCTTCCTGCACATGGGCGACAGACTCACCGCCGTGCCTTGGGACATGGCCAGACCCGCTGCCGGCAAGGATTACATGGTGCTTGCCATGAACCGCGAGACCTTGATGGAGGCGCCCACCCTGGATACCGAAGCATGGCAGCGCGGTGACAAGCGCTGGATGGCACGCGTGGAGCGCTACTATCGCCAGCGTCGCGCCACCGTGGGCGTGGTGGATTTCGCCAGCCTCGATGTGAACGCCGATGGTCTGCTCACGCCGGCCGAAGCCGATGCGCTGGGTCCGTTGCGCGATCGCTTTCGAATCTATGACCAGGATGGCGACGGCGTGTTGAGCCGCAGCGAATTCAGCGCCTTCGAGGCGCGTGAATCCAAGCGCCCGACCCGTTAGCTGCGTGTCGTGTCTGGCGAATCGATGTAACAACGCCGATGCCGGACAACGTCGATGCGCTTGGCGTCCCTGCGCAGCTATGATCGGCCGATGACTACGATGAAGCAGAAACCTCCCAAGAACGTACCCCGCTTGCGTGTTCTGTTTGGTGACGCCATCGCCATGGGCCCCGGTAAAGCCGACCTGCTGACGGCCGTCATGGAGACCGGTTCCATTTCGGCGGCGGCCCGAAAGATGGGCATGTCCTATCGGCGTGCATGGCTCCTGGTGGAGACCATGAACCAGTGCTTCCGCGATCCGTTGGTGGAAACCGCCCTGGGCGGCAAGGGCGGTGGCGGTGCGGCGGTCACCGAACTGGGGCTCGAGATCCTGGAACGCTACCGGTCGATGGAAAGGCGTGCCGCGGAAGCCGTGGCTGCCGACATGGCCGACCTGGTCAAACTGCTCGCCAAACGCCCGCCCGACAATCCGCATTGATTGCCCGCATGCCGGCATGTAAAGTTACCCAGCGTAATATTCGGGCGGATATAGCGAGTATCACGGGCTCTCCGAAGGCAGAGCCCGAACTCCACAACCTCATTGGGGAGAGCGTTGCGGTCATCGGTATATTCGAGCGGATATATCGAGCAAGGCGGCTTCTAACCAAAAAATCTGGAACAAGCCAATGGAAACCAAGCTGAAGAAAATTGCCCTGGGTCTTGCCGTCCTGGCGGGTGCTTCCCTGGCGCAGGCTGAACAAGTGAGCGTTGCCGTAGCGGCCAACTTCACGGCACCCATGAACGCCATCGCCGCCCAGTTTGAGAAGGATACGGGCCACCAGGCCGTGCTTTCCTTCGGCTCCACGGGCGGGTTCTACGCCCAGATAAAGAACGGCGCGCCTTTCCAGGTGTTCCTTGCGGCCGACGACAAAACACCCGCCAAGCTCGAACAGGAGGGGCTTGCCATCGCGGGCTCACGCTTCACGTATGCCGTGGGCACGCTGGTGCTGTGGTCGGCGAGCGAAGGGGGCGTCGATTCCGACGGCGAGGTGTTGAAGAACAACCGGTTCAAGAAAATCGCCGTCGCCAATCCCAAGCTGGCCCCCTATGGCAAGGCCGCGGTGGAGGTGTTGACCGGCATGGGTCTGATGGGCGCGGTGGAGCCCAAGTTCGTACTCGGCGAGAACATCGCCCAGACCTACCAGTTCGCCTCGACGGGCAATGCCGAACTGGGCTTCGTGGCCCTTTCACAAGTGATGAAGGACGGCAAAATCACCTCCGGTTCGGCCTGGATCGTGCCGGGCACGATGCATGCGCCCATTCGCCAGGACGCCGTGATTGTCTCCCACGGCAAGGGCAACGCGGCGGCCGAGGCGCTGATGCAATATCTGCGTGGTGACAAGGCCACGGCCATCATCCGCGCCTACGGCTACGCGATCTGAGGCGGGACAGACCATGGGCTTCTCCGATGCGGATCTCGCAGCCATCTGGCTGACCCTGCGCCTCGCGGGTCTTACCACCTTCCTGCTGCTTCTCATCGGCACCCCCCTCGCCTGGTGGCTCGCGCACACGCGCTCGCTGTGGAAGGGGCCGGTCGGTGCGGTGGTGGCACTGCCGTTGGTGCTGCCGCCCACCGTGCTGGGTTTTTACCTGTTGTTGGCTATGGGACCGAACGGCCCGGTGGGCCAGTTCACCCAGTGGCTCAGCATCGGCACCCTGCCGTTCACCTTCTGGGGACTCGTGGTGGCGTCGGTCCTCTATTCCATGCCTTTCGTGGTGCAGCCGATCCAGAACGCCATCGAGTCACTGGGCCGGCGACCGCTGGAGGTGGCCGCCACGCTGCGCGCCGGTCCGTGGGATCGCTTCTGGACGGTGGTGGTGCCCCTGGCCCGGCCGGGTTTCATGACCGCGACCATCCTCGGGTTCGCCCACACCGTCGGCGAGTTCGGCGTCGTGCTCATGATCGGCGGCAACATCCCGGGCGAGACACGGGTCGTTTCGGTGCAGATCTACGACCACGTGGAGGCAATGGAATACCCCGAGGCCCACTGGCTCGCCGGCAGCATGGTGGTCTTTTCTTTCCTCGTGCTGCTCGCGCTCTACGCCACACGACGCAACAACACGCAAGGGATCATGCCGTGAGTGGCCATGTTCAAGTGCGCTTGCACCACGGCTATGGCGGTTTTTCCGTTGACGTGGATCTACGCCTGCCCGGTCGCGGCGTAACCGCCTTGTTCGGTCCGTCGGGCTCGGGCAAGACCACGGCATTGCGGCTCATCGCCGGATTGGAACGGGCGGACGACGGCTTCGTCAGCGTGAACGGCGAGGTGTGGCAGGACGGCAGCCGATTCCTTCCGGCGCACAAGCGCCCGCTCGGTTATGTATTTCAGGAAGCCAGCCTTTTTCCCCATTTCTCCGTGCGCGGCAACCTGGATTACGGCCGCAGACGCGCCAAGGCGGCGATGGATGACGAGGCGCTCGAATCGGTGGTGGAACTGCTCGGGATCGGCCATCTGCTGGCGCGCATGCCCGATGGTCTCTCCGGCGGCGAGCGCCAGCGGGTGGCCATCGCCCGCGCCCTGGCCGTGAATCCGCGGCTCCTGTTGATGGACGAACCGCTCGCCGCGCTGGACCTGAAGCGCAAGCACGAAATCCTGCCTTACCTGGAGCGGCTGCACGACGAGTTGTCGATCCCGGTGTTATACGTCAGCCACTCGCCCGACGAGGTCGCGCGGCTGGCCGATCATCTGGTGCTCATGGAGAACGGCCGCGCGCTCGCCAGTGGCCCGTGTCTTGAGCTGATGAATCGTCCCGATCTGTCGCTGGCCCAACGGGAAGACGGCGAGTCCTTGCTGGCCGCCACGGTGGTCGAACACGACGAGCAGGATCACCTGACGCGCGTGGCGTTCACCGGCGGTGAGCTTTGGCTGCCGCGCCACGACCTGGCCCCGGGGAACACGGTGCGCGTGCGCATCCATGCCCGCGACGTAAGCCTGTCGCTTACCCGGCCCAGCGGGACCAGCATCCTCAACATCCTTCCCGCCACCGTGCTCGAGTTCGACGACATCGACTCGGGGCAGAGCATGGTTCGGCTTCAGGTGGGCGGCGTCGCACTGCTGGCGCGTATCACACGGCGCTCGGTGCGTGCCCTCGCGCTCGCGCCGGGGCAGGGGGTCTACGCCCAGATAAAGAGCGTGGCCCTGGTCGAATAGATCCGGAGCCCCTCACGGCTGCAACTTCTGCTCGAGGATGCGCTCCTCCATCTCGTCCACCATCAGGCGGGCCTGGTCGAGGGTCGCCGAGAGTTGATCGCGTTGCGCTTCGGTGACGGCGCCGTACTCGGCGTACACGGCCATGTCACGCAGGGCAAAGGTGAGCAGGTTCATTACCTGGGCGAGATCGCGCACCGACACGGGATCCTGAAGCCGTTCGCCAAGCAGCAGTGCGCCCACGTCCTGGGTGATGCCGCGCGCCTGGGCGATGGATTGCTGGAGTTCCAGAGGGGGCTGCGCCGCGGCCGTGCCGAAGATGAAAACCAGAGCGCACGTCGACGCCAGGAGTATCTTGCCCATGGCGAGGCCTCCCGAGAGCTTTCCCGAACTATAGCCCGCGGCGCCCGGGAGACGGCGCTGTGGCTCAGGCGGGTGGCTGGACCGGGCGTTCGCCGGCCTTCGCGTGCAGCATCAGCCTGTTCCCTTCACGCATCACTTCGATATCCACCGGGTTGCCTGGGCGGTTCTGGGCAATGATGCCCAGCGCAGCAGTGACGTTGTGAACGGATTTGCCGGCGATGCTGAGGATCACGTCACCGGGCTGCATGCCCGCCTGGTGGGCCGGACCCTTGGTCAGGACACCGGCAACGACCACCCCGCGCTGTCCGCTCATGCCGAAGGACTCGGCCAGCTCGGGGCTGAGGTCCTGGATCTCGATGCCGAGCCAGCCACGGCTGACGTGGCCGGTCTCGATGATCTGTTCCATGACGTCCCGCGCGATGGTCACGGGAATGGCGAAGCCGATGCCCTGCGAGCCGCCGGTGCGGGTGAAAATGGCCGTGTTGATGCCCACCAGTTCGCCGGCGGCGTTGATGAGTGCGCCGCCCGAATTGCCCGGGTTGATGGCCGCATCGGTCTGGATGAAGTTCTCGAACGTGCTGATGCCGAGCTGGGTGCGCCCGGTGGCGCTGACGATGCCCTGGGTGACCGTCTGGCCCACGCCGAAGGGATTGCCGATGGCGAGCACCACGTCGCCCTCGCGCAGGTCTTCGGAACGGCCCAGCACCACCGTGGGCAGGTCCGGGAGCGACACCTTGAGCACCGCCAGGTCCGCTTCGGGATCGGTCCCCACCACGGTGGCCGCCGCGGTGCGCCCGTCGCGCAGGGAAACCTGGATCTCCTCGGCGCCGTCGATCACGTGGTTGTTGGTGAGGATGTAGCCCTGTGCGCTGATGATGACACCGGAGCCCAGGCTGGTTTCCAGACGCCGGCGCGGCGCCGGGCCCAGGCTGTCGCCGAAGAAGTGGCGGAACACCGGGTCGTCGAACAGCGGATTGGCGCGCTCCTGCACCATCTTGCGCGTGTTGACATTGACCACCGCCGGGGCGGCCACGCCCACGGCGTCGGCGAACGACAGGCCGCCGATACGCTCGCGCGCCCCGGCCGGGGCCTCCAGTACCTGCACCGTGGGCGTGCCGAGGTCGAAGATCTCGGGCTTCCACAGCAACAGCAGGAAGGCGATGGCGAGTCCGACGGTGATGGATTGGAAGAGAAACGCGAGGCGGCGGTACACGGCCATCGTTTATCCTACGGTCGACGAGGCGGCCAGTTTAACTGAATCGGACTGTGGCATGGTGAATCTGCACGAGTTGGTGGCGTTCTGCGATGAATTCCTCGAGAGCGCCCGTTTCCAGGATTACTGCCCCAATGGCCTGCAGGTGGAGGGGCGGGGCGAGGTGCGGCGCATCGTTTCAGGCGTGACTGCCAGCCAGGCGCTCATCGACGCCGCCATCGCCCAGGACGCCGACCTCGTCCTGGTACACCACGGTTATTTCTGGCGTGGCGAAGACCCGCGTATCATCGGCATGAAAGCCCGCCGCCTGGGGGCCTTGCTCGGCAACCGGATCAGCCTGCTTGCTTACCATCTTCCCCTGGATGCCCACCCGGAGATCGGCAACAACGCCCGTCTCGCGGTGGACCTGCAGCTGGCGGTGCATGGCCGGTTCGGCGCAGCGGAGGTGGCGATGTACGGTGAGGTCTCATCCGTCACGAGCGGTGAGGAATTTGCCCGGCGTCTGACGAGTCACCTGGGACGTGCCCCACTGCACATCGCTGCCGAGCGGCCCATCCAGCGTGTGGGTTGGTGCAGCGGCGCCGCACAGGACTATCTGGAGCAGGCCGCGGCCCTGGGTCTCGATGCCTATGTGAGCGGTGAGATCTCCGAACGCACTTTCCATGTCGCCCGCGAGCAGGGTATCCACTACTTCGCCGCGGGCCACCATGCCACGGAACGCTACGGTGTGCAGGCCTTGGGCGAGCGGCTGGCACAGCGTTTTAGACTGATTCACACTTTTGTGGACGAAGCAAATCCAGCCTGAAGCGTTCTTGACCTGCTTCCTCGCTTTGTACGAAAATCCGCGGTTAATTCCATAGAAGTTCATAACTATATTTGTAATTTCGAAAGCAGAACCATTCGCATCGCGGTGGGTACACGCTTTTTCCTCAGTTAGGGTCATTGGGAGAGGTTTGATGAGCAAAGAAGGCGTTGACAAGGGCCGGCGCCGCGTTCTTACCGCGCTCACCACTGTGGTGGGCGGTGTGGGAACCGCGTATGCCTTGGCTCCGTTTATCCTGTCCATGCAGCCGAGCGCTCGCGCACAGGCCGCTGGTGCCCCCGTCGAAGCCGACGTCAGCAAGCTCGAAGCCGGTCAGATGATGACCGTCGAGTGGCGTGGCAAGCCCGTGTGGATCGTCCGCCGTACCGAGCAGAACCTGAAGGACCTGTCGTCCCTCGAAGGCGAACTGCTCGATCCTGCGTCCGACGCCACCCAGCAGCCGGAGTACTGCAAGAACGCCGGCCGCTCGATCAAGCCTGACTACGCGGTCATCGTCGGCATCTGCACCCACCTGGGCTGCTCGCCCACCTACCGCCCCGACATCGCGCCGGCGGACCTGGGCGCCGACTGGAAAGGTGGCTTCTTCTGCCCCTGCCACGGTTCGAAGTTCGACCTGGCCGGCCGCGTGTACAAGGGCGTGCCTGCCCCCAAGAACCTCGAGGTGCCGCCGTATAAGTTCCTGGCCGACACCCGCATTCTGGTCGGCGTAGACGAAGGAGCGGCGTAATGAGCAACATGATGACCCAAGTCCTCGGCTGGGTGGACGACCGTTTCCCGCTCAGCAAGATGTGGAAAGAGCACCTTTCCGAATACTACGCACCGAAGAACTTCAACTTCTGGTACTTCTTCGGATCCCTGGCCATCCTGGTGCTGGCCATCCAGATCGTCACCGGCATCTTTCTTACCATGAACTACAAGCCGGACGGCGCCCTGGCGTTCGCCTCCGTCGAGTACATCATGCGTGACGTGGATTACGGCTGGCTGATCCGCTACATGCACTCCACCGGCGCCTCGGCGTTCTTCGTGGTGGTTTACCTGCACATGTTCCGCGGCCTGATGTACGGCTCCTACAAGAAGCCCCGCGAACTGATCTGGATCTTCGGCTGCCTGATCTACCTGGCGCTCATGGCGGAAGCCTTTTTCGGCTACCTGCTCCCCTGGGGTCAGATGTCCTACTGGGGTGCGCAGGTCATCGTGAACCTGTTCTCCGCCGTGCCGTTCATCGGCGAGGATCTGTCCCTGTGGATTCGTGGTGACTTCGTGGTTTCCGACGCCACCCTGAACCGCTTCTTCGCCTTCCACGTGATCGCTGTACCCCTGGTACTGGTCGGCCTGGTGGTGGCCCACATCCTCGCCCTGCACGAAGTGGGTTCCAACAACCCCGACGGCGTGGAAATCAAGAAGAAGAAGGACCCGGTCACCCACATCCCGCTCGACGGCATCCCCTTCCACCCGTACTACACGGTGAAGGACATCGTTGGTGTGGTGGTGTTCCTGATGTTCTTCGCCGCGGTGGTGTTCTTCGCGCCGGAGATGAACGGCTTCTTCCTGGAGCACCCCAACTTCGAGCCCGCGGACCCGATGAAGACCCCCGAGCACATCGCGCCGGTGTGGTACTTCACGCCCTTCTACGCCATGCTGCGCGCCGTGCCGTCCATTGCCGGCTCCGCGTTCCCCGGCGTGGTGGTGATGGGTGCGGCCGTGGTGATCCTGTTCTTCCTGCCCTGGCTGGATCGCAGCCCGGTGAAGTCCATTCGTTACCGCGGCCTGTGCTTCAAGGTCCTGCTCGCGCTGTTTGCGGCCGACTTCATCCTACTGGGCTTCCTCGGTATGAAGCCGAGCACCGATCTGTTCACGCTGATAGCCCAGCTCGGCACCATCTACTACTTCGTGTTCTTCATCGCGCTCGTGTTCATTCCGAAGTTCGAGAAGACCAAGCCGGTTCCGGAAAGGGTGACCCAATGAGAAAGCTGATCATTGCATTTGTTTTCGCCGCGTTCCCGGGTCTCTCGCTCGCGGCCGGCGGTGGTGTCCAGCTGGACAAGGCCAATGTGGATCTGTCCGACACGGCCTCGTTGCAGCGTGGTGCGCAGTTGTTCACCAACTACTGCCTGAGCTGCCACTCGGCGCAGTTCATGCGCTACAACCGCATGGGCCGCGATCTTGGGCTCACCGACGAACAGGTTCAGCAGAACCTCATGTTCACGACGGACAAGATCGGCGACACCATGACGGTGGCCATGACCGCGGCAGACGGCAAGGCCTGGTTCGGCGCCCCGCCGCCGGATCTGTCGGTGATGGCCCGTGCCCGTGGTGCGGACTACCTGTACACCTACCTGCGTACCTTCTACGTGGACGAGAAGCGCCCCTTCGGCATGAACAATGCGGTGTTCGCGGACGTGGGCATGCCCCACGTGCTGTGGGAACTGCAGGGCGTGCAGAAGGCCGTGTACAAGTCCGAGAAGGCCGCGGATGGCTCCGACAAGCAGGTGCTTGCCGGCTTCGAGCTGGTGACCCCGGGCAAGCTGACGCCTGCCGAGTATGACGAGGCGGTGCGCGACCTGGTGAACTTCATGGTTTACCTGGGCGAGCCGGCACAGCTTGAGCGCCAGCGCATGGGCTGGTGGGTGCTCGGCTTCCTGGCACTGTTCTTCGTGGTTGCCTACCTCCTCAAGAAGGAGTATTGGAAGGACGTCCACTGACGGGCGAGGAGCGGGGCCGGCGGCCCCGCTCCCTTCCCTGTGCGAGATCAGGCGCCGCCTGGTCCGCGTAACGACAGGAGACTTCCATGGTCCTTTCTGTCAGTCGGCGCTCAGGGATGGCGCTGTTTTCACGTTCCGATGCGTACAGTCACCAGGTACGCCTCGCCATCGCCGAGAAGGGCATCGAGGCCGACATCATCCAACTGACGGCCTCCGGCATTCCCGAAGAACTGGCCGAAGTCAGCCCGGACGCCGCGGTACCCACGCTGGTCGATCGCGAGCTCGTGTTGTACGAGCCGGCGGTCATCCTGGAATACCTGGATGAACGCTTCCCCCATCCTCCGCTCCTGCCTGCCGATCCCGTATCGCGGGCACGTCTGCGCCTGAGCCTGGTGCGGTTTGGGAAGGAACTCTACGGGCGTATGGACAGCATCCTTGCGGGCAACGGCAAGGCCGTGATGGCTGGTCGTAAGGCGTTGAGCGAGGATTTGCAGGTTCTCGACCCGGTTTTCCGGCACAAGGCCTTCTTCATGAGCGATGAATTCACCTTGGCCGACTGTATGCTGGCGCCCCTACTGTGGCGTCTACCCCAGATGAAGATAGAATTACCTTCGACGGCCAAAGCGCTTGCCGGTTATGCAAACAGGCTGTTCAAGCGCCCGTCTTTCCGTTTCAGTCTGACCGAAGCCGAGAAAGAGCTTCGCAGCTGAGCTTTCCGTCCCGATGCCTGGTGAGCGATGACGCCCAGCCGACCCTATTTGCTTCGAGCCCTTCACGAGTGGATCGTCGACAACGACCTCACACCACATATCCTGGTGGATGCCGGCGCGCCCGGCACCGTGGTGCCGACGGAGTTCGCTGAAGACGGGAAGATCGTCTTCAACGTCGCGCCGCGCGCGGTCAAGGCGTTACAACTGCGCAATGACGCCGTGGAATTCGAGGCGCGCTTTGGCGGCTCGCCCCGCCATGTCTACGTGCCCGTCGCCGCCGTGCTCGCCGTCTACGCCCGCGAAAACGGCCGCGGCATGATCTTCTCCGACGAGGAGGGCACCGAGCCCACCCCCCCGGACGACCAGCCCCCCGAAGACACCAAACCCAAGCGCCCGTCGCTGCGCATCGTCAAATAGAAAACGATCGGACCATTCATTGAAGGATTCAACGTCCGCCATTGAACGCAATTAACGCAAAGAGGAGAGGCGTTCATTCGCGGACTTATCCCTTCCGTGGCTCTCCGCGTCCTCCGCGTTTTGAACCAGCGCTCTTCTCGGTGGTTTCCGTTCCTTAAAGCGGTGGGAGTTTCTTGCCAGGATTGAGGATGCCCCTGGGGTCGAACTGGGCCTTGATGGCGTGCATGAGTTGAAGGGCGACCGGGTCCAGTTCACGACTGACGAAATCGCGCTTTTCGGTGCCGATGCCGTGTTCGCCTGAGAGTGTGCCGCCGAGGCGCAGCACCAAATCGAACACGTCGGACAGGCAAGGTTCCGCACGTTCCATTTGCAGGGCATCGTCCGGATCCACCAGCAGGTTCACGTGGATGTTGCCGTTGCCCGCATGACCGAAATTCACAATGGTCACGCCGTAGTGGGCCGACAGCGCGGCCAACCCGTTGATGAGCTCGGGCATGCGTGAAACCGGCACGGCCACGTCCTCGTTGATCTTTTTCGGTGCCACATTGCGCAGGGCAGGGGAGAGGGCCTTGCGCGTCTCCCAAAGTCGCACCACCTCCGCGGCGTCCCGCGCCGAGCGCACGTCCAGGCAGCCGTCGCCGTTCGCGGCCTGGGCGACCGCCGCCACCATCGCATCCAGGCAGGCGCGGGAGCCGTCCACCTCGATCATCAGCAGCGCGCCGGCATCGGTAGGCAGTTCAGCCTTTGAATAACGGCGCACCATCTCGATGGCGGCGGCATCGATGAATTCAAGCGCGCAGGGCGTCACGGGCTGGGCCATGATGCGCGTCACTGCGCGCGCCGCCGCGTCCATGTCCGCGTAGACGGCGCGCAGGGTCGCCTTGGCCTCGGGCAGCGGTGTGAGCTTGAGGGTGGCTTCCGTGATGACCGCGAGCGTGCCCTCGGAGCCGATGAGCAGCCGTGTCAAGTCATAACCGACCACGCCCTTGGTGGTGAGTACGCCGGTGCGCAGGGGCGCGCCGGTGCCGGTCACGGCCTGGAGGCCGAGCACGTTGTCGCGGGTCGTGCCGTATTTCACGGCGCGCGGTCCCGCGGCATTGCAGGCGAGATTGCCGCCCAGGGTGCATACCGCCGCGCTGGTGGGATCGGGCGCCCAGAAAAAGCCGTGCGCCGCCGCCGCCTGCTGGATGGCCTGGTTGGTCACGCCGGGTTCGGCGACCAGCAGCCGGTTGGCGGGGTCCACGCGCACGATGCGCCCAAGGCGTTCGAGGCCGAGCACGACCGCGCCCGGGAGTGGCACCGACGCGCCAGCGGTGCCCGTGCCGTGGCCGCGCGGCACCAGCGGCACGCCGGCCTCATGGCAGGCGCGCACTACCGCGCAGACGGCCGCGTGATCGGAGGGTAGTGCTACGGCGCCGGGTTGTGCGTGGCGGCGGCTGTTGTCGTAACCGTAGGCCCAGCGATCGGCGGCTGCCGTCAACAGCGCGCCGCCGTCACCGACGGCCTCGGCAAGGCGCGAGAGCAGGGCGCGCGGGAGCGGCTCCGTGGAATCGTCGCGCAAGATCAGACCTGTTCACCGAACAGCTGCAGGTCGATGAGATCGCACAGGCAGTGGATGATCAGCAGATGCACTTCCTGGATGCGCGCGGTGGCCGAGGCCGGCACGCGGATTTCCACGTCGTCGTCGCGCAGGTGCTCCGCCATGTGGCCGCCATCTTTGCCGGTGAGCGCCACCACGTGCATCCCCTTGGCGTGGGCGGCCTTGACCGCGTTTACCACGTTCGGCGAATTGCCGCTGGTCGTGATGGCGAGCAGTACGTCGTCGGCTTGGCCGAGGGCGCGCACCTGCTTCGAAAAGATTTCGTCGAAGTGGTAGTCGTTGGCGATGGAAGTGACCGTGGACGCGTCGGTGGTGAGCGCCACCGCGGGCAGGCCCGGGCGTTCGCGTTCGAAGCGGTTCAGCATTTCCGACGAAAAATGCTGGGCATCGCCGGCCGAACCGCCGTTGCCGCAGCTGAGGATCTTTTTCTCCGCGAGCAGGCACTGCGCCATGCGGGCCGCCGCCATCTCAATGGCGGGTGTAAGGCGTTCGAGAGAAACGCGCTTGGTTTCGATGCTTTGCTCGAACAGCTGTCTGATACGTTCCTGCATGATTTTCCCGTTACACGAGCTCAAAAGCGTTCTGGATCCAGTCGATGCGCCATCCGTCTGCCGGGCCCGGGCTCACCGCGACCACATCGAAGCGGCAGGGACCGCGTGCGGCCTGGGGGTGGCGTTGAAGGAAAAACTGCGCCGCCGTGATGATGCGTTGCTGCTTGCGGTGGTCGACGCTCGCGGCAGCGCCGCCATAACGCGCCTGACTGCGGTAGCGCACCTCCACGAACACGTGCGTGGCGCCATGCCGCATGACCAGGTCGATTTCGCCCTGGCGGCAGCGGAAATTGCGCGCTACCTGCATCAGGCCGTGTCGTTCCAAATGATGCAGCGCGGCATCTTCCGCCTGTTCGCCCAAGGTCCTGGACGCGCTGGCCACTTCAGCGCCCGGCGGAGTCGGGCGTGGTCTCGACCAGGGCGCGCGGCCGACCCGCATTGAAGCGTGCCCAGGCGATGCTGCGGCGCAGGCGGTTGTCGCCGTCCATGCGCAGCGTGCCCGTGCCGCCTTCGAAGCGTTCTTCGGGGTAGCGCTTGAGCAGGCGCAGGTAAGGGATCACCTTGTAGGCGTCGCTGCCGAGCGCCACCAGGCGGCGCATCTGGCCGTCGTGTTGCTTGAGCGCCGCCGGTTGCAGCCCTTCCAGTACCCAGGGCATGTCACCGAACACCACGCCGTCCATGTCACGGTCCAGGTGCGGCGTGACCGTACCCGAGAACAGGTGCGAGGTGCTGTACACCGGCAGGTCGGTGGCATGATGGAAATTCAGCTGGGGCTTGAGCAGGCGCACCTGGCGCGGAAAACCGGCCATGAAGACGAAATCCACGTCCTGGCGGCGGCGCGGCGTGAATTCCAGGCGCTGGCCCAATGTGGCGGCGAGTTGCCGGTGGCGGCGGTCGCTCGCGTCGACGGCAAGCAGCTGGCGCAGCGGCCCGGAGAAGTCGTTTTTCTGGGCGTCGTAGCTCGCCATGGCGACCACTTCACCGCCGAACTCGCGCCAACGTGACTCAAAGGCCTCGGCGAGGCGGCTACCCCAGGGACCCGTGGGGGCGACGATGGCGGCGCGCGTCATGCCGTCGATCCAGGCCCGCTCCGCGACCTGTTCCGCCTCATCCTCGGGGACCAGGCCGAATTGGTAGAAATTATCCGGGCCGCGACGCTCGCCCACGTTCAGCGCCATGGTTGGTATGGGCAACGACCAGCGTGAGGCGATGGCATCCACCGCCTCCTTGGTGAGCGGGCCGATGATGAACTCCGCGCCGTCGGCCATGGCCTGCTCGTAGGCGGCGTTGGCCTGGCCAGCGTTGCCGCCGGTGTCGTAGCTGCGCAGCACGATACCGACGCGGTTCGGGTCGGCATAGTGGGCGGCGAGCACGCCGTCGCGCACCGCGGCCGCGGCGCCGGCGAAGTCACCCGTGAAGGGCAGCAGCACGGCAATCTTGGTGGGCGGCGCCATGCTTTCCTGACTGCGCAAGCGCAGTTCCTGAAGCAGTACGTCCTGCACGGGGTGCTGCGGGAACAGCCGCTGCCAATTGGCCAGTTGCGCCTGCAGCTGCGGCGCGGTGTGCAGGGACTTGCCGATGCGAACCAGATCCATCCAGCCGCTCAGCACATCGGGCGGTGCGGTCTGCAGCGCGAGCAACACGGGTGCAGAGAGCTGGGTGAGGCTGTCCCAGATGGCGCGCTGGTTGGCGAGCACCGCCTCGGTCCGGGCCAGGAACGGTTCGCGCATGACCCACTCGCGCGCCGCTTCCAGATGATTGCCCAATTGCTGATAGGCAAGACCGCGCAGCTGGTGATAGTCCGCCAGCAGCTCCGGCTCGCTGGACGGTGTGTGCTGGCCGGCGAGGATGGCGAGGGCGTCTTCGGCGTCGCGGCGCTTCAAGGCGATGCGGGCCTCGGCCAACTGCATGCGCGCGTGGCCACGCGCGTCCATGCCCACGGGGTCGATGCGGGCCAGCAGCTGTGCCGCCTGGGGGATCAGATCGGCCCGCAGCAGGGCCTCCACGGCGCTGATGCGGTAATCCTGGCGCTGGGGCGGCTGCGATTCGCCGGCGAGCCGCTCGAACAACGAGGCGGCGCGCTGATAGTTGCCGGCATCCAGTGCACGGTAGGCAGGGGCTGCGTCGGGGGCGACGCCCTCGCGCGGTCCTGTCGGGCCTGTGGCGCAACCAGCGAGCAGCAGAATGAGAGGAGCGAGACGTAGGAGCAGGCGCATCGGACGGGGAACGCGGCGAAGCGGGTGTGGTAGCTTTCCGTTTTGGAATTGCCAAGTATCTTGTCCGGGAGCTTGTAGTGTCAATTGAAAAAGGCACGCTTTACGTGGTAGCCACGCCGATCGGCAATCTGACGGATCTGAGTCCGCGCGCCCGTGACGTGCTCGCCAGTGTCGATGTGATCGCCGCCGAGGACACGCGCCACACGCGCGGCCTGCTGAGCCACTTCGGTATCGAGCGCCCGCTGGTTTCGCTGCATGAGCACAACGAACGCCGCGTGCTCGACGATTTGGTGAGCCGGCTGCGCGCAGGCGAAAGTGTGGCGCAGGTCTCGGATGCGGGCACGCCATTGGTCAGCGACCCCGGTTTTCACCTGGTGCGGGCGGCGCAGGAGGCGGACATTCGCGTGGTGCCGGTGCCCGGTCCGAGCGCCGTGCTGGCCGCGCTGGCCGCCGCGGGCGTGCCCACCGACCGCTTCGTTTTCGAAGGATTCCTGCCCTCAAAGGAAGGCGCACGGCGCAAGCGTCTGCAGGAATTGGCGGCCGAGCCGCGCACCCTGGTGTTCTTCGAGGCCCCGCACCGCATCGCCGAAACCCTCGCCGATCAGGCCGCCATCTTCGGCGCCGACCGCGAGGCGGCCATGGCGCGCGAACTCACCAAGACCTTCGAGACCATCCGCCGGGCGCCGCTCGCGGAACTGGCGGCCTGGGTGAGCGAAGATGCCAACCAGCGCCGCGGCGAACTGGTGCTCGTGGTCCACGGCGCACCCGCGGCAGAAGGCGAACTCGACGCCGAGGCCCTGCGTGTACTCAAACTCCTCGCCGCCGAACTCCCCCCCCGCCAAGCCGCCGCCCTCGCCGCGGAAATCACCGGCAAGAAAAAGAACCTGCTCTACAAGGCACTGCTTTCTCTTTCTGACGAGACGAAACGCGGAGGACGCGGAGACGCAGAGGACGCGGAGAAAACGTAGTCGGGGGCGTTATTCCTAGGCTGTCATTTAGAGGGAAAGCTCCGGGAATCGGCATTTCTACCCTCCGCGATCTCCGCGTCTCCGCGTCCTTCGCGTTGAACCCGGTGTTTCATTTGCGCTCCAAGCTTGAGTCGGCCCCTGCGGGCCGGTATCGTTCGCGCGGGAGTCGGCCGGGCAGCCGCTGTCCCTTCGGGGATGGAGGAAAGTCCGGGCTCCATAGGGCAGGGTGCCAGGTAACGCCTGGGGGGCGCGAGCCCACGGAAAGTGCCACAGAAAACATACCGCCTAAGCCCTTCGGGGCCGGTAAGGGTGAAAAGGTGCGGTAAGAGCGCACCGCGCGGGTGGCAACACGCCGCGGCACGGTAAACCCCACCCGGAGCAAGACCAAATAGGGGAACACAGGTGCGGCCCGCACCGTTCCCGGGTAGGTCGCTCGAGGCGCACGGCGACGTGGGTCCCAGATGAATGGCTGTCCACGACAGAACCCGGCTTACAGGCCGACTCCCCCTTTCTTTTCATGTCCTCCCTGAGCTTTCTGCGCCAACCGTTTGATTCGTCGGAATAACCCCGTTCTTAGGCGGATTTCCTAACCGATCCACTCCCGTCCACCTTCGCTAAGTCACTGTTGATAAAGCGACATTTTGCTTTGGCGCGCCTTGACACCCGCGCAGTGCGGTCCCTATAGTGGTGCCCAGGTGGTAGAAAGTGGATCAAAGTGGGAAGGAATCCGCCACCCGGGGAGCGCCAGTGTTCAGGGGAGTCAACGCACTCAGTGTCGATGCGAAGGGCCGCATGGCGATGCCCGCGCGCTACCGCGAGCGCCTGCTGGAGCGCTGTAGCGGTCAGCTCGTCATCACCATCGATACCAGTGATCGCTGCCTGTGGCTCTATCCGCTCCCGGAGTGGGACGCCATTCAGGCCAAGCTCGACGCCCTCCCTGCCTTCAATGCCGCCGCCACGCGCCTGCGCCGTTTGCTCATGGGCTATGCGACCGACACCGAAATGGACGGGGCCGGGCGCCTGCTGCTGGCGCCGATGCTGCGCGAATACGCCGGCCTGGAGCACAAGGTCGTGCTGGTCGGGCAGGGCAAGAAATTCGAGCTGTGGGACGAGGCGCTGTGGAATTCGCGTCGCGACGCCTGGCTGGCGGAGGGTATCGATGATGCCGCCCTGTCGGCCGAACTCCAGAATCTGGTCCTCTGATGACTGCCCAGGAACACAAACCGGTGCTGTTGGCGGAAGTGCTGACGGCGCTTCGAATCCGTGCCGACGGGATCTACCTGGACGGCACCTTTGGCCGGGGCGGCCACGCGGGGGAAATCCTCGCCCGGCTCGGCCCGGACGGCCGCCTGCTCGCCACCGACAAGGATCCCGCGGCGGTGGCGGCGGCGCAGCAGCGCTTTCGCGGGGATGCGCGCTTCGAGATCGTGCGGGGGAGTTTCTCCATGTTGGGAAACCTGGTGGCTGAACGGGGCTGGAACGGCAAGGTCGACGGCATTTTGCTCGACCTGGGCGTCTCGTCGCCCCAGCTCGACCAGGCCGAACGCGGTTTTAGTTTCCGTGCCGAAGGCCCCCTCGACATGCGCATGGACCCGGATAGCGGCGAGAGCGTCGCCGACTGGCTGGCCCACGCCGAGGAAGGCGATATCGCCCGGGTGCTGTTCGAATACGGTGAGGAACGTCACGCACGGCGCATTGCACGTGCCATCGTGCGCCGGCGCGAGGCCGAGGGACCGGTGCGCACCACCCGCGAACTGGCGGAGCTCATCGCCAAGGCAAGCCCGAGCCACGAACGCCACAAGGACCCGGCCACCCGCAGCTTCCAGGCCCTGCGCATCTTCATCAACCGTGAGCTCGAGGACCTCGACGCCTTTCTGCCGCAAACCCTCGCCATGCTGGCGCCGCAGGGCCGGCTGGCCGTCATCAGTTTCCATTCCCTCGAGGATCGTCGCGTGAAGCGCTTCATCCGCGATGAAGAGCGTGGCCCCGAACTGCCGCGCCACTTGCCCGTGATGCCCGCGCACCAGCCGCGCCTGCGCGGCGCGGGCAAGGCGATCCGCGCGGGCGACGCCGAGCTGCATACCAATCCGCGCGCGCGCAGCGCGGTGCTGCGTGTGGCCGAGAGGACGCCCTGATGCTGCGTATCCTCGTCGTGGTGCTCGGTCTCGGCTGCTTCGGCTCTGCGCTGGCGGTGGTGTACGCGAGCCACGAATCCCGCAAGCTGTTCATCGAACTCCAGGCCTTGCAGGAGATCCGCGACGGGCTCGATGTGGAGTGGGGCCGCATGCAGCTGGAGCAGAGCACCTGGGCCACCCACGGGCGCGTGGAGGCCGTGGCGCGCGACACCTTGTCCATGCGCCTGCCGGCGCCCGGGCAGGTACAGGTGGTGCGGCCATGAGCTCGCGTACCGCGTCCGTACAACCGGGGCGGCTGGCCTTCGTGGTCGGCCTCTTCGGCCTTGCCACGGCCGCGCTACTGTGGCGCGCGGTGGACCTGCACGTGCTCAACCGCGGTTTCCTTCAGCAGCAGGGCGATGCGCGCGCGCTGCGCGTGGTGCCTGTGCCTGCGCATCGCGGCATGATCACCGATCGCCAGGGCGAACCGCTCGCTATCAGCACGCCGGTGGATTCGGTGTGGGCCAATCCGCGCGAGTTCATCGAGCACCGCGCGAGCCTGGCGCCGCTCGCCAAGGCCCTGGGTACCGATCGCAAGGCGCTCGAGCGCCTGGTGGACGAGCGCAAAAGCCGCGAGTTTATCTACCTGCAGCGCCATGTCTCGCCCGAAACGGCGCAAAAGGTCGCCGCTTTGCAGATCCCGGGCGTCGCCTTGCAGCGCGAATACCGCCGTTATTACCCCACCGGCGAAGTGACCGGCCACGTCCTCGGTTTCACCGACGTGGACGACCACGGGATTGAAGGCATCGAACTCATGTACGACGACCTGCTGAGGGGCATCCCCGGCAGCAAGCGCGTCATCAAGGACCGCCTCGGCCGCATCGTCGAGAATGTGGCGAGCATCAGCGAGCCGCGCCCCGGCCGCGACCTGCGCACCAGCATCGACCGGCGCATCCAGTACCTCGCCTACCGCGAACTGAAGGCCGCGGTGCTGAAAAACCGTGCCCGCGGCGGCTCGGCGGTGGTACTGGATACGCGCACCGGCGAGGTGCTCGCCATGGTGAACCAGCCCGCCTACAACCCCAACAACCTGCGCCACCGCGCCAGCGCCCGTGCGCGCAACCGCGCCATCACCGACGTCTTCGAGCCCGGTTCCACGGTGAAGCCGTTCACGGTGGCCGCGGCCCTGGAAAGCGGAAAATTCCGCCCGAACACCATCGTGAACACGGCGCCGGGATTCCTGCGCGTGGGCGGCAGTACGGTGCGCGATCACCGCAACCTGGGCGCCATCGATGTGACCACCGTGTTGCAGAAATCGAGCAACGTGGGCGCCAGCCTGCTGGCACTCGCCCTCGAACCGAACGCGGTACGCAACATGCTGCAACGGGTCGGTTTCGGCGCCCCTACGGGCAGCGGTTTCCCGGGCGAGGTGGCCGGCGTGCTGGCCGCCGGCCGCTTCGGCGACGTGGAGCGCGCCACGCTGTCGTATGGATACGGACTGTCCGTCACGCCTTTGCAGCTGGCACAGGCGTATACCGTGCTGGCGGGCGACGGCCGTCTGCGGCCGGTGAGTTTCCTGGCGCGCACCGAGCCCGTGGAAGGCATGCCGGTCATTTCCGGGACGACGGTTACGCAGGTTCGCAAGATGCTCGAATCGGTCACCATCGAAGGCGGCACCGGTACCCGAGCGCGCGTGGCGGGTTATCGCGTGGCGGGCAAGACCGGCACGGCCCGCAAGGCCGAGGCAGGCGGCTACAGCCAGGACCGCTATTTCGCGGTTTTCGCCGGCATGGCCCCGGCCACGCGCCCGCGCCTGGCCATGGTGGTGGTGCTGGACGAGCCCAGCACGGACCAGTACTACGGCGGCGAGGTGGCGGCGCCCGTGTTCGGCGCCGTGATGGCCGGCGCCATGCGTCTGCTGGATATCCCGCCCGATGACCTCCCCGTGCAGGACGGCGCGCGCCTCGCCCAGGCAGGAGGTTTCCTGTGAGTGCGAGCCTGCGTCAGTTGCTGGACGGCCTGGTCGTGGTGCCCGAGCGCCTGGAACGGTCCATCGACGGCATCACCATGGACAGCCGCCGCGTGCAGCCCGGCGGGTTGTTCCTTGCCTGCGCTGGCAGCCGCAGCCACGGCGCCAGTTTTATCGAAGAGGCCGTGCACCGCGGCGCGCGCGCTATCGTGGTGGAAACCGAAGGCCAGCCGCGCATCGACGCCATTCAACTGCCGGCGGGCGAAGTCCCGGTCCTGGGCATCCCGGAGCTGCGCCGCCAGGCCGGGCTCATCGGAGCGCGCTTCTACGGCGAGCCCTCGCGGCACATGCCGGTCATCGGCGTGACCGGCACCAACGGCAAGACCTCCGTGAGTCAGTTCATCGCCCATGCCCTGGCGGTCGACGCACCGGCCGGTGTGATTGGCACGCTCGGCAACGGCCTGGTTTCTCAGCTGGAAAGCACCGGCCACACCACCCCCGATGCGGTGAGCGTGCAGGCGACGCTCGCCGACCTGCTCGCCGCCGGCGCGCGCGCGGTGGTTATGGAGGTGTCGTCGCACGGCCTCGATCAGGGACGCGTGAACGGCGTGCAGTTCGAGGTGGCGGTATTCACCAATCTCACCCACGAGCATCTGGACTACCACGGCGACATGGCCTCGTACGCGGCCGCGAAACGGCTGTTGTTCCAGGTGCCGGATCTCAGGGCGGCGGCGCTGAACCTGGACGACGCGGTGGGTCGAGAGTGGCATGCCCAGCTCGCCGGCAAGCTGCGCGTGCTCGGCTTCGGCCTCGACGCCTCGTTCGCACCCGAGGTATCCGCCCGCGACCTCCGCCTGGGACCGGAGGGTATCGCCTTCGAGGCCGTGACGCCGACAGGCGTCGCGCACATCGAAAGCCCGCTCATCGGCCGCTTCAATGCGAGCAATCTGCTCGCCGCCCTGTCGGTGCTGCTGCTGCTCGGCATGGCGCCGGACGTCGCCGCAGAGCGTCTGTCGCGCCTGCGCGCTGTGCCCGGACGCATGGAGCGCTTCGGCGGCGGTGCGGGCCGGCCCATGGCGGTGGTCGACTATGCCCACACCCCCGACGCGCTCGAACAAGTGCTCATGGCCGCACGCGCCCACACCCGCGGCCGGCTCGTCTGTGTGTTCGGTTGCGGCGGCGATCGGGATCGCGGCAAGCGCCCCATCATGGGCAAAGTTGCTGAACGTCTCGCAGACCAGGTGGTCGTGACCGACGACAATCCGCGGTCCGAAGATCCCGAATTCATTGTGGAAGAAATCACACGCGGCATGACTCATCCGGAACGGGCGCAGCTGATCCGTGATCGTGCGCGCGCCATTCATGCGGCCTTGGCGCAAGCCGGCCCCGACGACGTGGTGCTGGTGGCCGGCAAGGGGCACGAGACCGAGCAGCACATCGGCGACCGCAAACTGCTCTTCAGCGATCGCGTCGAGGTGAGCCGCTTTTTCGGGGAGGAGGTACTCCATGGCTGAAGGCATCCGCAGCACGCTGGCGCGCGCGGCCGCCTGGCTGGGCGCCGACTGGGTGGGTCGCGATCACGAGTTCGCCGGCGTTTGCGGTGATTCGCGTCAGGTCGTGCCCGGCAACCTGTTCGTCGCCGTGCGTGGTGAGCGCCACGACGGCCACGATCACGTGCTGGACGCCGCCCGCCGCGGTGCGGCCGTCGCGCTGGTGGAGCGCCGGGTGCCCGTGGCCATCGCCCAGATCCTCGTGCCGGACACGCGCATCGCGCTGGCGCAGCTGGCGAGCGCCTGGCGCACCGTGCGCGGGACGCCGCTGGTGGCGCTCACCGGCAGCAACGGCAAGACCACCACCAAGGAGATGATCGCCGCGATCCTCGGCCTCGCCGGTCCGGTGCTGGCCACGCGCGGCAATCTCAACAACGACCTGGGTGTGCCCTACACCCTGTTGCGCCTCGCGCCGGAACACCGCGCCGGCGTCATCGAGATGGGCGCCAATCACCCCGGCGAAATCGCCTATCTCACCGCCATTACGCGCCCCGACGTGGCGCTGCTCAACAACGCCGGACCCGCGCACCTCGAAGGCTTCGGCAGTGTCGCCGGCGTGGCTGAGGCCAAGGGCGAGATCTTCGCCGGCCTGCGCGACGGCGGCATCGCCGTGGTCAACGGTGACTCGGAATTCACCGCGCGGTGGCGCGCCATGGCGGCGCCCCACCGCGTGGTCACTTTTGGCCTGGATGAACGCGCAGACGTGTGCGGGCGCTGGCAGGCTCAGGCGGGCGGCAGCCTCATCCAGGTGCGTCACGCGCGCGGCGAATTCGAAGTGAAGCTGGCGCTGGCCGGCAGGCACAATGTCATGAACGCGCTCGCCGCCACGGCCGCGAGCCTGGCCATGGGCGCCACGCCGTCCATGGTGCAGGCAGGGCTTGCCGCCATGCGCCCGGTACACGGCCGGCTCGAACAACTTCGCGGCCACCATGGCGCCACGATCATCGACGATACCTACAACGCCAATCCCGCATCGCTGCGCGCCGGTATGGAAGTGCTCGCCGCCCGCGGCGGGCGTCGCTTGTTGGTGCTCGGCGATATGGGCGAACTGGGTGAGAGCGCGGCGGCGCTGCACGCGGGGGCGGGCAGGACTGCGCGCGCACTGGGTCTGGATGGACTGTACGCAACCGGCGAGTTGTCCCGGCACGCGGTGGAGGCCTTCGGCACGGGGGCGCGGCATTTCCCCGACCAGACCGGTCTCATTGCCGCGCTGCTGCCGCTGCTGGGCGAAAACGTGACGGTGCTTGTGAAGGGATCGCGCAGCCGCCGCATGGAAAACGTGGTGGCCGCATTGACCGGCACCGAGGGCTGACGATGCTCTATCACCTGACCGAATACCTGACGCAGTACTACTCGGGCTTCAACGTCTTCCAGTACCTGACCCTGCGCGCCATCGTGGGCGCGCTCACCGCGTTGCTCATCTCGCTGTGGTTCGGGCCCGTACTGATCCGCAGGCTCACCCTCCACCAGATCGGCCAGTACGTTCGCGACGATGGCCCGCAGAGCCATTTGTCCAAGGCGGGCACGCCGACCATGGGCGGTGCACTGATCCTGTTCGCTGTGGCCGCCGGCACGCTGTTGTGGGCGGACCTCAGCAACCGCTACGTCTGGGTCGTGCTGAGCGTGACACTGCTGTTCGGCGCCATCGGCTGGGTGGACGATTACCGCAAGATTTTCAAGAAACAGTCCACGGGTCTGCGCGCGAAGGAAAAATATTTCCTGCAATCGCTGTTCGGCCTCGGCGCCGCACTGGTGCTGTTCATGAGCGCCACCACGCCGGCGGAGACGCAGCTCATCGTGCCGTTCTTCAAGAACGTCTCCATTCCGCTCGGCGTCGGCTTTGTGCTGCTCGCCTATTTCGTCATCGTGGGTACCAGCAATGCTGTGAACCTCACCGATGGCCTGGACGGCCTCGCCATCATGCCCACGGTTATGGTGGCCGGTGCGCTCGGCGTGTTCGCCTACGTGACCGGCAATGTGAATTTCGCGGGCTACCTGGGCATCCCCTACGTGGCCGGCGCCGGCGAGGTGCTGATCATCTGCAGCGCCCTGGTGGGCGCGGGGCTCGGCTTCCTCTGGTTCAACGCCTATCCGGCGCAGGTATTCATGGGCGACGTGGGTGCGCTGGCGCTCGGCGCGGCGCTCGGCACCATCGCCGTGGTGGTGCGCCAGGAACTGGTGCTGTTCATCATGGGCGGTGTGTTCGTGATGGAAACCGTGTCGGTGATCCTGCAGGTGGCTTCCTACAAGCTCACCGGCCGGCGCATCTTCCGCATGGCGCCGCTGCACCATCACTTCGAACTGAAGGGGTGGCCGGAGCCGCGCGTGATCGTGCGCTTCTGGATCATCACCGTCGTGCTGGTCCTGATTGGCCTCGCTACCCTGAAGATCCGCTGATGACGACCGCCACCGCACACGCGCTGCAATCCTCCGCCGGCCATTCGCCCTGGCTGGTCGTCGGCCTGGGCAAGACCGGGTTGTCGGTGGCGCGCTTCCTGGCGCGGCGCGGCATCGCCTTCGCGGTGGCGGATTCGCGCGCCGCACCGCCCGGCCTCGACGAGCTGCGCCGGGAACTGCCGGGCGTGGAGGTCAAGCTGGGCGCCTTCGAGCTGGACCTCTTCGCGCGGGCGCACACTATCGTGCTGAGTCCCGGCCTGGCGCCGGAAACACCCGCGGTCGCCGCGGCCCGGGCGGCCGGTGTGCCGGTGGTGGGCGACATCGAGCTGTTTGCGCTGGCGGCGGACGCACCGGTGATCGCCATCACCGGCTCCAACGGCAAGAGCACCACCACCACCTTGGTGGGCGAGATGGCGCGCCGCGCCGGCAAGGACGTGCGCGTGGGCGGCAATCTCGGCACGCCCGCGCTGGATCTGCTCGACCACGGGCGCCCCGATCTGTACGTGCTCGAACTGTCCAGCTTTCAGCTGGAGACCACCGCCTCGCTCGATTGCGCCGCCGCGGCGGTGCTCAACCTGAGCGACGACCACCTGGATCGCCATCACTCCTTGCTCGGCTACGCGGCGGTGAAGCAGCGGGTGTTCCAGGGCAGCGGGGTGATGGTGTTGAACGCCGATGATCCGCTGTGCGCCGCCATGGCCGACGCCCGCCGTCGCGTGGTGCGCTTCACGCTGTCTGCGCCGCGCCACGGCGACGACTTCGGCGTGCGCGACATGGACGGCCGCGAGTGGCTTGTGCACGGCGAGCGGGCGCTCATGCCCGCCGACGAGGTGCGCATCCCCGGTCGCCACAACTTGACCAACGCGCTCGCGGCGCTCGCCCTCGGCGACGCCATCGGGCTGCCCGTGGACGCCATGCTCGCGACGCTGCGCGAGTTTTCGGGCCTGCCCCACCGCTGCGCGTACGTGGCCGAGATCGACGGCGTGCGCTACTACAACGATTCCAAGGGTACCAACGTGGGCTCCACACTGGCCGCCATCGCCGGTATGCCCGGCACGAAGCTTGTGCTCATCGCCGGCGGTGAGGGCAAGGATCAGGACTTCACGCCGCTCGCCGCCGCAGTCGCGGCGCGGGCGCGGGCGGTGGTGCTCATCGGCCGCGATGCGCACATCATTGAGGCGGCGCTCGCCGGCGCCGCGCCAGCGCTGCATGCGACGAGCATGGACGAGGCCGTGCGCTTGGCGCAGCAGAGCGCGCGGCCCGGCGACGTGGTGTTGCTTTCGCCCGCCTGTGCGAGCTTCGACATGTTCCGCAATTACGAACACCGCGGCGACACGTTCACGGCCGCGGTGCGGGGGCTTGCCGCATGAGCGCCGCCCTCGGCATGCACACCGCCGCGCGCCGCGCACCGGCCGCCTGGGACGGGCCGCTGTTGTTGGTCGTATTCGTGCTGCTGGGGCTCGGTCTGGTGATGGTCGGGTCGGCCTCCGTGTCCATGGCCGATCGGCAGTTGGGCACGCCGTTCTTTTATCTCACGCGCCAGCTCATGACCCTGGGTATCGGCGTCCTGCTCGGGTTTGTCGCCCTGCGTATGCCGCTCGAAATCTGGCAGCGCCTCGGCCTGCCCATGCTCATCGTGGCGACGGCCTTGCTGGCCATCGTGCTCATCCCCGGACTCGGTCGCACCGCCAACGGCAGCACCCGCTGGCTGGCACTCGGACCGCTGAGTTTCCAGGTCTCCGAATTCGCCAAGCTGGCCGCCGTGGTTTACGTGGCCGGCTATCTGGTCCGTCACGAGGAGGCGGTACGCTCCACGTTCGGAGGATTCCTCAAGCCGCTCGCGCTGATGGCGGTGCCGATGTTGCTGTTGCTGCTGGAGCCCGATTTCGGTGCCGCGGTGGTGATCCTCGCCACGGTGATGGGCATGCTGTTTCTCGGCGGTGTGCGACTCTCCCTGTTCGGTGCGTTGGTCGTCGCGGCGGGCGGCTTGCTGGCGTTTCTGGCGGTGTCCTCGCCCTATCGCATGGAACGCCTGACCACGTTCACGAACCCGTGGGCCGATCCCTTCAACAGCGGCTATCAGCTGACCCAGGCGCTCATCGCCTTCGGTCGCGGCGAGTGGTTCGGTGTGGGACTGGGCGGCAGCGTGCAGAAGCTGTTCTACATGCCCGAGGCGCACACGGACTTTCTGTTCGCGGTGCTCGCGGAGGAACTCGGTCTGATCGGCGTGATGGCGGTGATCCTGCTGTTCGCTTATTTGGCCTGGCGCGGCTTCGCCATCGGCCGACGCGCCTCGCGCGCCGGTCTGACCTTCGGCGGGCATCTGGCCTTCGGCATCACGCTGTGGCTCGCCATCCAGGCCTTCGTGAACATCGGCGTGAATATGGGGGCGCTGCCCACCAAGGGGCTGACGCTGCCGCTCATGAGCTACGGGCGTTCGAGCCTGCTGGTGGTGTGCATCGCCATTGCGCTGCTGCTGCGTGTGGACTACGAAGTCCGGCGCCTCGATGGAGGTGTCAGGCGATGAGCGTGCGCGTCCTCATCATGGCCGCCGGCACCGGTGGACACGTGTTCCCGGCCCTGGCCGTGGCCCACGACCTGGCGGCCCGCGGCGTGCGGGTGCACTGGCTCGGCACACCGGGCGGGATGGAAGTGCAGCTGGTGGCCGATGCCGGCTTCCCCATGGAGGCCATCAGCGTGACCGGCTTGCGCGGCAAAGGCCTGCTCGGCTGGTTGCTGGCGCCGTTCCGCCTCACCCGCGCCCTGTGGCAGGCGCTGCGCATACTGCGCCGCGTGCGCCCCGCCGCGGTGCTCGGCATGGGCGGCTTCGTCACCGGCCCGGGCGGCGTGGCGGCGAAGCTCCTGGGCATCCCCTTGCTGGTACACGAACAGAATGCCATCACGGGCCTGACCAACCGCTTGCTGGCACGCATCGCCGACACGGTGATGGAGGCCTTTCCCGGCGCCTTCGCCTCGGCAGTCCACACCGGCAATCCGGTGCGCGAGGCGATCGCCTCGGTGGCGGAACCGGCGGCGCGCTATGCCAAGCGTTCCGGCCGTCTGCGCCTGCTGGTGATCGGCGGCAGCCTCGGCGCCATGGCGCTCAACGAGAACGTGCCCAAGGCGCTGGCCCTGCTCGAACCGGCCATCCGCCCCGAAGTGCGCCATCAGAGCGGCCAGCGCAACATCGAGGCGGCGCGACGGTTCTATCGCGATGCGCAGGTGGAGGCCGAATTGCTGCCCTTCGTGGACGATATGGCAGCGGCCTACGCCTGGGCGGATCTGCTCATCTGCCGCGCCGGCGCCCTCACCGTGAGCGAACTGGCCGCCGCGGGTGTGCCCGCGCTGCTGGTGCCGTTTCCCTTCGCGGTGGACGACCACCAGACCTACAACGCGCAATTCCTGGTGCAGGCGCGCGCCGGCGTGCTGGTACCCCAGGAATCGCTCACACCGGCGAACCTCGCCGAGGCCCTGCGCGACTTCTGCGCGGAACCCGAGCAGGGGCGTGAACGTCTGCAGGCCATGGCGGAAGCCGCGCGCCGGCTGGCCCGCCCCGATGCCACCCGCACGGTGGCCGATCTCTGCCTCAAGCGCGCGACGGAGGCGCACACGAAATGAATAGCAAGCGCTCGTCCGACAAGAATCCCATGCGCCGCATCCGCTGCATCCACATGGTCGGCGTCGGCGGCGCCGGCATGGGCGGCATCGCCGAGGTGTTGATCAATCTCGGCTATCGCCTGACCGGCTCCGATTTGCGTGAAAACGTCGTGACGCGGCGGCTCAGCGACCTCGGCGCGCACATCTTCATCGGCCACACCGCGGAAAACATCGCCGGCTGTGACGCGGTGGTGATCTCGTCCGCCATCGGCGACGACAATCCCGAGGTGCAGGCGGCGCACGCGCACCACATCCCGGTGGTCCCGCGCGCGGAAATGCTCGCCGAGCTGATGCGCTTTCGCTACGGCATCGCGGTGGCCGGCACCCACGGTAAGACCACTACCACCAGCCTGGTGGCGAGCCTCATGGCCGAGGGTGGCCTCGATCCCACCTTCGTCATCGGCGGCAAGCTCAACAGCGCCGGCACCAACGCGCGCCTGGGCGAGAGCCGCTACCTGGTCGCCGAGGCCGACGAGAGCGACGCGTCCTTCCTGTTCCTGCTGCCCATGATCGCCATCGTGACCAACATCGATGCCGACCACATGGCCACTTACGAAGGCGACTTCACGCGCCTGCAACAGACCTTCGCCGAGTTCCTGCATCATCTGCCCTTTTACGGCCTCGCAGTGCTGTGCCACGAAGACCCGGTGATCCGTGCCATGGTGCCGGAGGTGACCCGCCCGGTGCTGACTTACGGCTTCGACGCCGAGGCGGACGTGCGTGCCGTGGACATCCGCCAGGAGGGCCTGCGCAATCATTTCACCGTGCTGCGCCCCGACCTGGCGCCGCTGCCGGTCAGCCTCAACCTGCCGGGGCGGCATAACGTGCTGAACGCCCTCGCCGCCATCACGGTGGCCACGGAGGTAGGCGTGGACGACGGGGCGATCCAGCGTGCCCTCGACACCTTCCAGGGCATCGGCCGGCGGTTCCAGATCTACGGCGACATCGCCACGCGTCAGGGCCGTATCACCCTGGTGGACGATTACGGGCACCACCCGCGTGAAGTTGCCGCCACCTTGCAGGCGGCGCGCGCCGCGTGGCCCGAGCGCCGCTTGGTGCTGGCATTCCAGCCGCACCGCTTCACGCGCACCCGTGACCTGTTCGAGGACTTTTCCGAGGTGCTGTCCAGTGTCGACGCGTTGCTGCTGCTGGAGGTGTATCCCGCCGGCGAGAAGCCCATCACCGGTGCGGACGGCCGCACGCTGTGCCGTGCCATTCGCGCCCGCGGCCAAGTGGATCCGGTGTTCGTGCCCACCGCTGCGGACCTCGACAACACCCTGCTCGGCGTCATTCGCGACGGCGATGTGGTGGTGACCATGGGAGCCGGCGACATCGGTCATGCCGCGCCGCGTCTTGCGGAGACGCTGGCCCGTGAGGATGTCGCATGATCGGCGCACTCGCGCAACCGTCGCCGCTGCGTGGCACGCTGCTGCGCGACGAGCCCATGGCGCGGCATACCACCTGGCGCGTGGGTGGCCCGGCCGATTGTTTCTACATGCCGGCCGACGTACAGGACCTGGCGGATTTGCTTCGCAGTTTGCCCGCCGATGAGCCGGTGTTCTGGCTGGGCCTCGGTAGCAATCTGCTGGTGCGCGACGGCGGAGTCCGCGGCACGGTGATCGCCATGGCCAAATCGCTCGACGGACTCACACGCACAGGGGAGGATTCGGTGCGTGTGGAGGCAGGCGTGCCATGCGCCATACTCGCGCGCTTTTGCGCGCGCGAAGGCCTCGCCGGCGCGGAGTTCCTGGTCGGCATCCCGGGCACCTTCGGCGGGGCGTTGGCCATGAATGCGGGCTGCTTCGGCGGCGAGACCTGGCGTTTGGTAGCGGAAGTGGAGACCATCGATCGCAGCGGTGAAATTCGTCGGCGGCGAGCTGAGGAATTCGATACGGGTTATCGCCGCGTGCGCGGTCCGGCCGGCGAGTGGTTCGTTGCGGCTACCTTGCGCCTTGGCGCGGGCGAGCCCGGCGAACTGGCGGCGCGCATGCGCGAGTGGCTGGACCGGCGCAGCGCCTCGCAGCCCACGCAGCAGGCGAATGCGGGATCGGTGTTTCGCAATCCGAAAGGCGATTTCGCGGGGCGGCTCATTGAGGCCAGCGGATTGAAGGGTTTTTGTATCGGTGGTGCGTGCGTGTCGGAACGGCATGCCAATTTCATCGTCAACACGGGGACGGCAAAGGCCGCGGACATCGAGGCCCTCATCGCCCAGGTGGCGGAGCGCGTCGAGGTACAACACGGTATTCGACTGGAACCCGAGGTTCGGGTGGTCGGTGAACCATGAAACAGGCAATTACGGCAGCGGATTTCGGAAAAGTGGCGGTGCTGATGGGCGGCACCTCGGCAGAGCGCGAGGTCTCGCTCAAGAGCGGCAATGCGGTGCTCGCTGCGCTCAGGCGCCGCGGTGTGGACGCGCACGGCATCGACGTACGCGTCGGCGCCGAGGCCGTGGACGCGCTTGCACGCGGCGGCTTCCAGCGCGTGTTCATCGCCCTGCACGGCCGCGGTGGCGAGGACGGCGTCATGCAGGGGGCGCTTGAGGCACTCGGTCTGCCCTACACGGGCAGCGGTGTACTCGGCTCGTCGCTGGGCATGGACAAGTGGCGCAGCAAGCTGGTGTGGCAGGCCGCCGGTCTGCCCGTGCCGGACTACCGGCTGCTGGATGAAGCCAGCGATTTCGACGCGGTGGCAGAGGAACTCGGGCTGCCCTTGTTCGTGAAGCCGGTGCACGAAGGCTCGAGCGTCGGCGTCATCAAGGTGAAGGCGGCGGCTGCGCTGCATGACGCCTGGTGCGAAGCGAACAAGTTCGATCGCCTGGTGCTCGCGGAGCGCTTTGTGGGCGGCGGCGAATACACCGTGGCTATTCTCGACGGCGAGGCGCTTCCGGTGATCAAGATCGAGCCGGTCAACGAGTTCTACGACTACGACGCCAAATACTTTCGCGACGACACGCGTTACCTGTGCCCGTGCGGCTTGCCGCCGGCGCAGGAGCAGGCGATGCAACGGCTGGCACAGCGCGGGTTCGACGTGCTTGGCTGCCGCGGCTGGGCACGCATCGACTTCCTGGTCGGAAGCGATGGTGCACCCTACCTGCTGGAGGCGAACACCGTGCCGGGCATGACCGATCACAGCCTGGTGCCCATGGCCGCGCGTGCGGCCGGCATCGGCTTTGACGAACTGGTCTGGCGCATCCTGGCGGCCACTCTGGAGGCAAGTGCGTGAGGCGCCAGGCCCGTCCGCACGATCGACAGACCCGATGGCCGATGCGCCTGCGCGTGGCCGCGCTGACGCTCGCCCTCGCCGCGGTAGTCGGCGCGACCGGCGCCGGTGTGCAGCACCTGCTCGAGCCGACGGCCTTGCCCGTGCGCACCTTGCGGCTCGGCGGTGAGGTCACGCACACCCGCAGCGAACATGTCCGCGCCATCGCACGGGCCCATGCGGCCGGAGGTTTCCTGGCCCTGGACGTGGATGCGATGCGGAGCGAGATCAATGCGCTGCCATGGGTCCGTGAAGTGGCCGTGCGGCGTATCTGGCCGGATGTGGTCGCCGTGGAGTTGCGCGAGCACCAGGCGCTGGCGCGCTGGGGCGAGGCGGCGCTGGTGAGCGAGGAAGGCCATGTGTTTGCACCTGCGGACAGCGAATGGCCGCAAGGCTTGCCGGTGCTGGCCGGGCCGCTGGACAGCGCGCCCGGCGTGGCGCAGCGCTACCGGGAATTGCACCAGATGCTCGCGCCACTCGGCCTCGGCGTGGCGGCGCTGCGCATGAGCGAGCGGCGCGCACTGGAACTGCGTCTGGACAACGGCCTGGTAGTGCTGCTCGGACGCGACGATCCACAGGTCCGCCTCGAACGCTTCGTGCGCGTGTATCCGACCGCGCTGGCGGGCCGCGCCGATGGCATCGCGCAAGTGGACCTGCGCTATACAAACGGTTTTGCGGTGGCCTGGAAAAAGCCGAACCCCACGGCCTGACGGGGGAAGGAATACATGTCGAAGAAAACTGAAAAGAACCTCATCGTCGCGCTCGACATCGGCACGTCCAAGGTGGTGAGCATCGTTGGAGAGGTGACGCCCGCCAACGAGGTTGAGATCGTCGGCCTGGGCTCGCATCCGTCGCGCGGTCTGAAGAAGGGTGTGGTGGTGAACATCGAGTCCACGGTGCAGTCCATTCAGCGCGCGGTGGAAGAGGCCGAGCTGATGGCCGGCTGTCAGATCCATTCGGTGTACGCCGGCATCGCCGGCAGCCACATCCGCAGCCTCAACTCCCACGGCATCGTGGCGATCCGTGAGAAGGAGGTGTCCGTCGGCGACGTGGAACGTGTGATCGACGCGGCCCGTGCGGTGGCCATCCCGGCGGATCAGCAGATCCTCCACACCCTGGCCCAGGAGTTCATCATCGACAGCCAGGAGGGCATCAAGGAGCCCGTGGGCATGTCCGGGGTGCGCCTCGAAGCCAAGGTGCATCTGGTCACCGGTGCGGTGAGCGCGGTGCAGAACATCGTCAAGTGCGTGCGCCGCTGCGGTCTCGAGGTGGACGACATCGTGCTCGAACAGCTCGCGTCGGCGTATGCGGCGCTGTCCGATGACGAGAAGGAATTGGGCGTCTGCCTGGTGGATATCGGCGGAGGCACCACCGACCTGGCCGTGTTCACCGAAGGGGCGATTCGTCATACGGCGGTAATCCCCATCGCCGGCGATCAGGTTACCAACGACATTGCCGTGGCGCTACGCACGCCGACCCAGTTCGCCGAGGAGATCAAGGTCAAGTACGCCTGCGCGCTGACGCAGTTGGCCAGTGCCGAAGAGACCATTGAGGTGCCGAGTGTAGGTGACCGCCCGGCGCGTCGTCTGGCCCGCCAGACGCTGGCGGAGGTGGTCGAGCCCCGCTACGAGGAACTGTTCACGCTGGTGCAGGCCGAGTTGCGTCGCAGTGGTTTCGAGGACCTGTGCGCGGCCGGTGTGGTGATCACCGGCGGCACGGCGAAGATGGAAGGTGTGGTCGAACTCGCCGAAGAGATCTTCCACATGCCGGTGCGGCTGGGGGTGCCGCAGGGCGTTGCCGGCCTGGTCGATGTGGTACGCAATCCGATCTATTCCACCGGCGTCGGCCTGCTGCTCTATGGCAGGCACAACCGGGGTGGCTCCCGCGACCTGCTGCAGAGCGCGGGCGTGAATGGCATATGGAAACGCATGAAGCATTGGTTCCAGGGGAATTTCTGAGCCCCGCCGGGCGCGGGGCCGAATAAAATATCAAGAGGAGATAACAATGTTCGAACTGATGGATGCGCAGGCGCAAAGCGCCGTGATCAAGGTGGTGGGCGTGGGCGGCGGCGGCGGCAACGCCCTGGAGTACATGGTGGCCTCGAGCATCGAAGGCGTGGACTTCGTCTGCGCCAACACCGACGCCCAGGCACTGAAGAAGTCCTCGGCCCGCACCGTGCTGCAGCTGGGCAGCACCATCACCAAGGGCCTCGGTGCCGGCGCCAATCCGGACATCGGCAGACAGGCCGCCATCGAGGATCGTGAACGCATCCAGGAAGTGCTCGAGGGTGCGGACATGGTGTTCATCACCGCTGGCATGGGCGGCGGTACCGGCACCGGCGGCGCACCGGTCGTGGCGCAGGTTGCCAAGGAACTGGGCATCCTCACGGTGGCGGTGGTCACCAAGCCGTTTCCCTTCGAGGGCAAGAAGCGCATGGACATCGCCCAGAAGGGCATCGAGGAACTCAAGCAGTACGTGGATTCGCTCATCACCATTCCCAACGAGAAGCTCCTGTCGGTGCTTGGCAAGCAGATGACCCTGCTCGACGCCTTCAAGGCCGCCAACAACGTGCTGCTGGGTGCGGTGCAGGGCATTGCGGAACTGATCACGCGCCCGGGCCTCATCAACGTGGACTTTGCCGATGTGCGCACCGTGATGTCGGAGATGGGCATGGCTATGATGGGCTCCGGCGTGGCGCGCGGCGAAGGCCGTGCCCGTGCGGCGGCGGAAATGGCCATTTCCAGCCCCTTGCTGGAAGATATCGACCTGTCCGGTGCGCGTGGGATCCTGGTGAACGTCACCGCGGGCCTCGATATGTCCATCGGTGAATTCGAGGAAGTGGGTGTCGCGGTGAAGGAATTCGCGGCCGACAACGCCACCGTGGTGGTGGGAACGGTCATCGATCCGGAAATGAGTGACGAGCTGCGCGTGACCGTGGTGGCGACCGGTCTCGGGCGAAAGTCCCAGCAGCAGGTCGAACAGAACCTCAGGGTGGTTGCAACGACACGCAACGCTACCACGGGCGAAATCGACTACACGCACCTGGAACGGCCGACCATCCAGCGCCTGCGTGAACGGGAGAGGGACCAGGACCCGAACCTGGATCTGCTCGATATTCCGGCTTTCCTGCGGCGCCAGGCGGACTGAGAGGGCTGATTCAAGTCAGGGGACGGAAGAGACGATAAATGGGGTGAGCACGGGCCCGAGTGTGAACTCGTTCACTAGGCAGAGATATGGCCCTGTGTTACCATCCTTCACGATTTTTGTCACATTAAGATAAATCAAAGGCTTACAGGCCGATCCATGATTCGCCAGCGCACACTGAAGAACATCATCCGGGCGACCGGGGTCGGTCTCCATACGGGCGAGAAGGTCTACCTGACCCTGCGTCCCGCACCCGTCAATGCGGGTATCGTGTTCCGCCGCGTCGATCTGGAAGGCGATGTGGAGATTCCTGCCAAGGCTGAGAACGTGGGCGACACCACCCTGTCGACCACGCTGATCAAGGACGACGTGCGGATTTCCACGGTAGAGCACCTGCTGTCGGCCATGGCCGGCATGGGCATCGACAACGCCTACGTGGACGTGAGCGCCCCGGAAGTTCCCATCATGGATGGCAGCGCGGGGCCTTTCGTGTTCCTGCTGCAATCCGCCGGTATCGTGGAGCAGGAGGCGCCCAAGCGCTTCATCCGCATCAAGCGCAGCGTCCTCGTCGAGGACGGCGACAAGTGGGCGCGCTTCGATCCCTTCGAGGGTTTCAAGGTTTCCTTCCGCATCGCGTTCGACCATCCGGCGTTTTCCGGTCGCAGCCAGCACGCCGAAGTCGATTTCTCGACCACCTCCTTCGTGAAAGAGGTGAGCCGGGCACGTACCTTCGGCTTCATGAGCCAGATCGAGGCCCTGCGCTCACGCAACCTCGCCCTGGGGGGCAGCCTGGATAACGCCATCGTGGTGGATGAGTACCGTGTCCTCAACGAGGATGGCCTCCGCTACGAGGACGAATTCGTCAAACACAAGATTCTTGATTCCATCGGTGACTTGTACCTGCTGGGCTGCAGCCTTATTGGCGCGTTCACCGGCTACAAGTCCGGTCATGCGCTCAACAACCGTTTGCTGCTCGCCCTCATCGCCGATGAGACCGCCTGGGAACAGGTGACCTTCGACGATCCGCAGCAGGCGCCGATCTCCTACATCCAGCCCGTCGCCGTCAGTTAGTCGCGGCGGTGAGCGGCGAGCCGGCGTAGGGACGCACGGAGCCTGGGGTCGGAGACCGACTCGGCCGCATCGGCAAGGCAGCGTCCGGCCTCGCCGGAAAGCGCCGGCGGTTGCAGGTGCGGCGGGGGCTGCACCGTGGCGGTCGGCGGCGCCACCCGGATCTGGACGGACACCAATCCCGCCAGTTCGGGAAGCGCGCGAAGGGTGGCTGTCAGTTCAGGCGCGAGATAATGGGCGCGCATGCGCCAGGCGGGGGAGTCCGCCTGGAGCACGAGGACACCGGACCGGAGATTCGCCACACGCAGGTGCGGGGCAAGGGTGGCCGGCAGGTGTCTCGCCACCAGTTGATTTACGAGGGCCAACCGGCGGGCCCGATTGATGAGATGTTGCAGGCCGGCGGCAAGGCCCAGTTGATCGGCACGACGAGGCTTGCTCAAGAGGGGCACCAGAAAAGTAACAAAACCATCCGAATGATCCGGGCGACCGGTTCGGAAGTAAAGGTCCCTGTCATGAACATTCTATTTTTGACCAAGTGCCACACGCGTTCCCGCTGTCTGAATCTGGGCAGGAATGGTGTCGTCGTGGCAGCCATCGCCATTTTCATCATTCTTCCGCTCGCGGGCGGCCTGGCCGGCTATCACATCGGCATACAGGCGTCCGAGCCTCATGCCTTGTCCGCGGCGTGGGCCAAGGAAATGGAGGCACAGCGCGCGGCCATCGACGAGGCCCAGCGGGTCGCCCAGGAAAACCTGAACGCACTCGCGCTGCGTCTTGGCCAGATGCAGGCGCACGTCATTCGCCTCGACGCTCTGGGCCAGCGTCTGACCCGCATGGCCAATCTCGAAGACGGCGAATTCGATTTCGAAAATCCCCCCGGCCAGGGCGGTCCGGTGACCACAGACGGCCCAGAACGGCTGGAGATCGCCGACTTCATCGCGCAGCTCGGCGACCTGTCGCAGAAACTTGACGACCGCGGCCAGCAGCTCGACGTCCTCGAGACCATGCTCATCAACCGCAACATGCAGGCCGAGGTGTTTCCCGCCGGTCGACCCGCCAAGGGCGGCTGGATCTCGTCCTATTTCGGTATCCGTAGCGACCCTTTTACCGGGCGCCCGCACCGTCACAACGGCATTGATCTGGCGGGCAAGGAAGGTTCGGAGGTGATTGCGGTGGCCTCGGGGGTGGTGACCTGGGCGGGTGAGCGCTACGGCTACGGCAACCTGGTCGAGGTCACCCACGGTAACGGCTACGTCACCCGCTACGGGCACAACAAGGACATCGTGGTACAGCTCGGCGAGCCGGTCCGCAAGGGCCAAACCGTGGCCACCATGGGCTCCACCGGCCGCTCCACCGGACCGCACATCCATTTCGAGGTGCTGCGTAACGGTGTCCACGTGGACCCGCTCAGCTATATCCAGGCGGCGCGCTGAACCAATCCGCAGCGGGCCGGTCAGTGTTTAAGACCGGCCAATCCACAGCATCTCAAGGGCGCGTCGCCCTCCAGTGTGCTCCCCGCGAGTACCCGCAAGCGCGCTCCTGGCGCGCCGTAACCCGGCCGAGTGCGGTATCATTCCCTGAATTTTTGCCCACCACGTAGGATTCCATGGTAAGTCTGTTGCTGAACAAGATTTTCGGCAGCCGTAACGAGCGGATCGTAAAACGGCTTGGCAAGACGGTCGCACAAATCAATGCGCTCGAACCGGCGATGCAGGCGCTTTCGGACGAAGCCCTGGGCGCCAAGACCGTCGAATTCCGCGACAGGCTGGCAGCCGGGACCGCCCTCGACGAGCTGCTGCCCGAGGCCTTTGCCGTGGTGCGCGAGGCCAGTCGCCGCGTGCTCGGCATGCGTCACTACGACGTTCAGCTCATCGGTGGCATGGTCCTCAACAGCGGAAAAATCGCTGAAATGCGCACCGGCGAAGGCAAAACGCTGGTTGCCACCCTCGCTGCCTACCTAAACGCGCTGCCCGGTAAGGGCGTACACGTCATTACCGTGAACGATTACCTGGCACGCCGAGACTCCCAGTGGATGGGGCGCCTGTACAACTTCCTCGGCCTCACGGTTGGGGTGGCAGTGGCCGGGATGGATTCCGCCGCCAAGCGCGAAGCCTATGCCGCGGACATCACCTACGGAACGAACAATGAGTTCGGGTTCGATTATCTGCGCGACAACATGGCCTTCACGCTCGCCGAAAAGGTCCAGCGCGAACTCAACTACACCATCATCGACGAGGTGGACTCGATCCTTATCGATGAGGCGCGCACGCCACTCATCATTTCCGGCCCGGCGGAAGACAGCTCGGATCTGTATCAGCGCATCAACACGCTCATCCCGAATCTGCAGAAGCAGGAATCGGAAGAGACGCCCGGTGACTACACGGTCGACGAGAAGGCCAAGCAGGTATACCTGACCGAGCAAGGCCATCAGCATGTGGAAGATCTGCTGCTGGAAACCGGCATTCTGCGCGAAGGCGAGAGCCTGTACGATGCCGCCAACATCGGCCTGATGCACCACTTGAATGCTGCGCTGCGCGCCCACGTGCTGTACCACCGCGATGTGGAGTACATCGTACGGAACGATGAAATCGTCATCGTGGACGAATTCACGGGCCGCACCATGCCTGGCCGGCGCTGGTCCGACGGACTACATCAGGCAGTGGAGGCGAAGGAAGGCGTAAAGATCCAGAGCGAGAACCAGACCCTCGCCTCGATCACCTTCCAGAACTATTTCCGCCTGTATAACAAGCTAGCCGGCATGACCGGTACCGCGGACACGGAAGCCTTCGAATTCCAGCAGATCTACGGCCTGGAAGTGGTGGTGATTCCCACCAACAAGCCGATGATCCGCAACGACATGGGCGATCTCGTGTACCTCACGGCGCGCGAGAAGTTCGATGCCGTCATCGAAGACATCAAGGATTGCACAAAGCGCGGCCAGCCCGTGTTGGTGGGCACCACGTCCATCGAGATCTCCGAGTACCTTGCCAAGCTGTTGAAGAAGGAGGGCATCAAGCACGAGGTGCTGAATGCCAAGCAGCATGAGCGCGAGGCAGACATCGTTGCCCAGGCTGGCCGTCCCGGAGCCGTGACCATTGCGACGAACATGGCCGGCCGAGGCACTGACATCGTCCTGGGTGGCAATCCCGATGCGGAAATCGCCGCCCTGGGCGACGTGGATGCGGACACCGCGCAAGGGGTTCGTGACGAGTGGCGCCAGCGCCACGATCAGGTTCTCGCCGCAGGCGGTTTGCACATCATCGGTACCGAACGTCACGAGTCGCGCCGCGTCGACAATCAGCTGCGCGGCCGTGCCGGTCGTCAGGGCGATCCGGGTTCGAGCCGTTTCTATCTGTCGCTCGAAGACAGCCTCATGCGTATCTTCGCCTCCGATCGCGTCGCAGGTCTGATGCAGCGCCTGGGCATGCAGGAAGGCGAGGCCATTGAGCATCCCTGGGTGACCAGGGCCATCGAGAACGCCCAGCGCAAGGTGGAAGGCCACAACTTCGACATCCGCAAGCAGTTGCTCGAGTACGACGACGTCGCGAACGATCAGCGCAAGGTCATCTACGAGCAGCGCAACGAGCTCATGGCCGCGGAGGATATCTCCGAAACCATCGCTGCCATTCGCGAGGATGTGCTGAACGACCTCATCGACCAGTACATCCCGCGGCAGAGCCTGGAGGAGCAGTGGGATATTGCCGGGCTCACCGAGGCGCTGGATCGGGAATTCGGTCTGCGTCTGGATGTCCAGGGCTGGCTCGATACCGATCACGACCTGCACGAGGAGACGCTGCGTGAGCGCGTTCTGGAGGAGATGGTGCAGGTGGCAAAGCAGAAAGAGGACATGGCCGGTACGGCGGTGATGCGCCATTTCGAAAAGGCCGTGATGTTGCAGGTGCTCGACGGCCTCTGGAAAGAGCATCTTGCTGCCATGGACTATCTGCGCCAGGGTATTCATCTGCGCGGTTACGCGCAGAAGAACCCAAAGCAGGAGTACAAGCGTGAGGCGTTCGTGCTGTTCGGGCAGCTCCTGGAGCGTATCAAGCATGACGTGATCGCCTTGGTGTCGCGCGTTCAGGTCCGAGCACCCGAGGACGTCGAGGCGGTCGAGGAACAGCGTCGCGCGGCGGCGCCGGTGCAGTACGAACATGCACCCGCGGCATCGTTCAACCCGCCGCAGGACGAGCCCGTTTCGGAAGCCGTTGGCGAGGCGCCGCAGCCGTTCGTGCGCGAGGCACGCAAGATCGGTCGCAACGAACCGTGCCCGTGTGGTTCCGGTAAGAAATTCAAACAGTGCCACGGGCGGCTAGCCTGAATTTTCCTGCGAAGGGCCCGAACGGGCCCTTCGCGATTTTGCTTCCGGGAGTTCGATGCATGGCAGTGGGATTCAAGGGAATTCCTTCGATGGCGCCGGTGCCGGGCTTTCGCATCGGCGTGGCTTCGGCAGGTGTGAAAACGCCGGGCCGTCGTGACCTCGTGGTCATGGAACTGGCGCCGCAATCGACCTGTGCCGCCGTCTTCACGCGCAACGCCTTCTGCGCCGCTCCGGTGGTGCTTTCACGGGAGCACCTGGGCAAGGCCCGCCCCCGTTATCTGCTCGTGAACACCGGCAACGCCAATGCGGGCACGGGTGAGCGCGGCATGACCGATGCGCAGGCGTGCTGCGCCGCGCTGGCCCGGGTAGCCGGCTGCACCGCAGCAGAGGTGCTGCCGTTCTCCACGGGCGTCATCGGTGAGCCGTTGCCGGTGGCGAAGATCATGGCTGCACTTCCCGACGCCGTTGCCGCACTGGCGGGGGAGGCGTGGGAGGCCGCAGCGCAGGGCATCATGACCACGGATACGGTTCCCAAGGGGGCGTCGCGCCAGCTGGTCATCGAAGGCAAGACCGTGACCATCACCGGCATCGCCAAGGGCGCCGGCATGATCCGCCCCGATATGGCGACCATGCTGGCCTTTGTTGCCACCGATGCAGCGGTGTCCCGGGAGCGGTTGCAGGCATGCCTGGAGTCGGCGGTAAACCGATCGTTCAACCGCATCACCGTAGACGGCGACACCTCCACCAACGATTCATGCATCCTGGCGGCGACCGGCGCAAGCGGCGTGCAGATCGGCGAGGGCCCTGCATGGTCTGCGTTCGCAGAGGCCGTCGCCGAGATCTGCGAGGAACTTGCGCAGGCCATCGTGCGCGATGGCGAGGGCGCCACCAAGTTCATCACCGTCGATGTGAGCGGCGGCCGAGACAGCGGCGAATGCCTCGATGCGGCCTATGCCGTGGCCCAGTCGCCGCTGGTGAAGACGGCGGCGTTTGCCAGCGATCCCAACTGGGGACGCATTTTGGCAGCCGTTGGCCGCGCGGGCATCGCCGACCTGGATCTGAATGCGGTGACTATCCACCTGGGAGACGTCTGCATCGTGCGCAACGGTGGCCGCGCCGAAGACTACGAAGAGGCACGCGGCGCGGCTGTCATGAAGCAGGAGGAGATCACCATTCGCATCGACCTCGCCCGCGGCAGCGTGCGCGAACGGGTCTGGACCTGCGACTTCTCCTACGACTATGTGCGCATCAACGCGGAATACCGCACCTGAGTCTGGCTCGATTTCATGGGCGAAACGCGGAGGGCGCGGAGGCGCGGAGGCGCGGGGACCGCGGAGAGAAAGTGCAATTTGCCTCTGGCAAGCCTGTAGTAATCCAGCCCATGGCGAGTACTTCCGGGTTTCTCCGCGTGCTCCGCGCCTCCGCGCCCTCCGCGTTTTGGGCCCATTGATTACTATGACTGACTTGACCGATGAGCAAGGCTGGCTGCACGTGGCCGCAGCGGTGATTCGCGATGGCGCCGGGCGCGTGCTGATTGCCGAGCGGCCGGCGCATTTGCACCAGGGCGGGTTGTGGGAGTTCCCCGGCGGAAAGGTGGAATCCGGCGAGGACGTGCAGGTGGCGCTCGGTCGGGAGCTCAATGAGGAACTGGGTATCGCGGTGCAGGCGTGCACGCCGCTCATCCGCGTGCGGCATCGTTACCCCGACAGGAACGTGCTCCTGGACGTATGGGAAGTCACGGCGTTCGCCGGCGAGCCGCACGGCCGGGAGGGTCAACCGGTTCGCTGGGTAGACGGTGAATCGCTGACAGATTTCCGTTTTCCAGCCGCCAACACACCCGTCGTGACGGCCGCACGGCTGCCCGGCCACTATCTGGTCACCCCCGAACCACAGGATGTGGAATCCGTCCTGCACCACCTCGAAGGCCGCCTGCGCGCGGGCGTGCGCCTGCTCCAATTACGCAGCAAACGCCTCGACCGCCGAGCCTTCGAGGATTTGGTGCGCCGCGTGGTCCGCCTGGCACACGCCCACGGTGCTCGCGTACTGCTCAACAGCGAGCCCGAACTGGCCCTGAAGCTCGGCGCCGACGGCGCGCACCTGTCTGCGGCGCGCCTGCACGCCTGTGCGACGCGGCCGCTACCGACGCATTGCTGGGTTGCCGCCTCCTGCCACGGTGTTGAGGATCTCGTCCAGGCCGAACGGATCGGCGTGGATTTCGTCGTCCTCTCCCCGGTGCAGCCCACCGCCAGTCACCCGGGTGCACCGGTGCTCGGCTGGGATGGCTTTCATGCCATCGTCGAGACCACGCGCCTGCCGGTGTTCGCCTTGGGTGGGCTGGTGCTCGAGGATTTCATGACGGCACGGCGTCAAGGCGCGCAAGGCATTGCCGCGATCCGCGGGCTGTGGGAAGGGGATGAGGTGACGATATGAGATATGTCCTACCGGCGCTGACGCTGCTGATCGTCGCCGGTTGTGGCGGTGGCAATGAAAGCGCCAACTTCACGGAGCTCCACACGGATCCCGCCTGCGACATCACCGCAGGGCCGTGCGTGGCCACCGGCGACGACGGGCTGCGCATCGAGCTGCAGCTGCCGCCTGCTCCGGTAGCCCTCAAGCCCATCGAGGTGAAAGTGCGCACCGCCGGCGCGCGTGTCGAGGCACCTGTGCTCGACCTGTCCATGATCGGCATGGACATGGGCGACAACCGCTATCGCCTGCTGGCGCAGGGGGACGATGCCTGGCGCGCGACCGTCGTGCTCCCCATCTGCATCCAGGACCGTGCCGACTGGAACGCCGACGTGACCTTCAGCGCCCGTGGTGGGCGCTACCGTGCGCGGTTTCCTTTCAGCACGGGCGGGTAGAAGGCAAATAGCCAAACACGGGGAACACCGGGGGCTGGTGGTGTGAGCCTTCGGCGCGGTTGCTTGGCTGACGGTATCTGCTTGGCGGAGCCATAGGTCACGTTGGTGCGTAGCGCCTACGTGTCCTGCGAAACTCTCCTCCTCTACCCTCGGAGGATGTCATAACCTCGTGACCGGGGTGAATACACCATCCTTACTCCACCCCGTGTCCGCCGTGTTCGCGATTTTTCTCAATCCCGCTCGTCGTCGCGCGCATCAGGGACAGGGGCGGGTTCTCCCGGGATGGCGTGCCGTTCGGCGGCCCACTCACCCAGGTCGATCAGCTTGCAGCGCTCGCTGCAAAACGGGCGCCAACGCTGTTCAGGCGTCCAAACCACGGACTTCCCGCAGGTGGGGCATTTCACTTTCATAATGCGCAACAGGATAGACGGAACGGTACATCGCCGGTGGCCTGCTGGGGCCGTCCGCCTTCGTTGGGGTTGAGGAAACGGATGGTGAAGCGGTGCTTTCCGCCGCTGATCTCGGCGTAGTACGGCAACGCCGAGTCGATGGCCACACGAATCAATTGGAAGGGCAGATCCGCGTCGAGGTTCCGCTGGAAGCCGCCCGCGGTGGCCACTTCGTGGCTTGGGCCGGCCGTGTTGCGCACCAGCTTGAGCAGCAGTTCCACCGCTTGACGGGTCAGGCGTAATGAATCCAGCCACGCCTGCTGGATTTCGCGGCGCGTGTCGGCGGGGCGGTTCAGCCAGCAATGATAGGCGGGAAGATCGAAATCGCAGGTGCCGCCAGGAATGGTGCTGCGTTGACGCACGCCGTTGAGGAATTCGCTGTTGCGCAGGTCCTGCCCAAGCGGACCATTGGTGCCGTGCAGGGCGCCGCGCAATTGCTCAAGATGTTTGAGAATGGTCGCAAGCTGCTGCTGATCGACATCCGGACTCTCGTTCAGCCGGCCGAGTGTGGACAGATGACGTTCCAGTTCCTTGATGAGTTCGGTTTTCAGATCGGAACGGCTGAGGATGGCCAGGATGTCGAGCAGCGTGACGATGAACAGCCGGCTGTCCCAGGCCGTGGTGCCGGACTGACAATGCTGCGCCTGGCGGAACAGGAATTCGAGGCGCAAGAGATTGCGCATGCGCTCGTTGAGCGGATGTTCGTAGACGACGAATGGGTGCACCGGAGCAGTCTCCAGGACCGGCGCCTGCGCTTCTCCTTCAGCGCTGGCCGGCCAGGCGTAAATAGCGTTGGTGCAATAGTGTAACGCGTTCGCGTAGCGCATTCAGGTCGCCCTCGTTGCAGAGTACGTCGTCGGCGGCAGCCAGCCGCTCCTCGCGCGATCCCTGTGCAGCGAGGATTCGCATCACATCCTCCGTTTGCATCTGGTCGCGTGACGCGGTGCGGGCGATTTGTTGCTCCACCGGCGCGTCGATGACCAGCACGCGATCCACCTCGCTCCGCCAGCCTTTTTCCACCAGCAAGGGAATGGCGATGATGACATAGGGCGCTGTCAGTCGCCGCACACGATCGCGGATGGCATCGCGAATGAGCGGATGGAGCAGTTCCTCCAGCCGTTGGCGTTCGTCGGGTGCGGCAAACACCCGTGTACGCAACCAGGCGCGGTCGAGCGTCCCATCGGCACCGATGGCCGCCGCTCCGAAGGCTTGGCGGATCGCCTCGAGGGCCGGCTGGCCGGGCGCCACCACCTCTCGTGCGATGGCGTCCGCATCGATGACCGGTACGCCTTGTTGCGCGAAAAGACCGCTGGCAGTGGACTTCCCGCTGCCGATGCCCCCCGTCAAACCGACCCGAAACACCTAACCGATCCAGCCCAGATACAGATCGGTGAGTTCGCCGCCCCACAGCAAGGTCAGCCAGCCTGCGGCGGCGAGATAGGGTCCGAAGGGGATCGGGATGTTGCGGTCGTGGCCACGCAGCACGATGAGCGTGATGCCGACCACGGCACCGACCAGCGAGGACAACAAGATGATGAGCGGCAGCATCTGCCAGCCCAGCCAGGCACCGAGCAGGGCCAGCAGCTTGAAGTCGCCGTAGCCCATGCCTTCCTTGCCGGTCAGCAGGCGAAACACGTGATAGACAGACCACAGGCTCAGGTAACCGGCCATGGCGCCGATGAGGGCCGTCGGGGTATCCACGAAAACGCCTTGGAGGCTCAACAACAGTCCGAGCCACAGGAATGGCAGGGTGATGTCGTCGGGCAGCAGCTGGTGATCGAAATCGATCATGGTGAGGGCGATGAGCGCCCAGGTGAGGAGCATGGCGGCGAGGGCCTGTAGGCCGAAACCAAAGTGCCAGGCGACGGCCGCAGTGAGCACGGCGGTCAGTGCCTCGATGATGGGATAACGCACGCTGATGGCGCCGCCACAGGCCGTACAGCGCCCGCGTTGGAACAAATAACTGACTACCGGAATGTTTTCCCAGGCACGGATGCGGTGTCCGCAGCGCGGGCAGGTAGAGCCGGGCGTCACCAGGTTGAACGGTGCCTGGGCGATGGCGGTTTCGCCGCCCGACAGCTCGGCGCACTGGTCTTGCCAGGATCGGTTGAGCATGACGGGCAGGCGGTAGATCACCACGTTGAGGAAACTGCCGACCAGAAGACCGAGCAGGGCGGTGACCGCCACGAAGACGGGTGGATTTTCCGCGAGCAAAATGATGGCGTCCGGCATGCGCTTACATCATCGCCGAACCCATCTTGAAGATGGGCAGGTACATGGCGATGACCAGCCCGCCGACCACTACGCCCAGGAAGGCCATGATGAGGGGCTCCAGCAGACTACTGAGGCCGTCGACGGCATCATCCACTTCCTGCTCGTAGAAATCAGCGACCTTGCCGAGCATGCCGTCGAGCGAGCCGGCCTCCTCACCGATGGCGACCATCTGCACCACCATATTGGGAAACAGCGTGGCCTCCATCATGGACGACGTGAGCGATTGCCCTGTCGCCACTTGATCGCGCATGCGATACACGGCCGTCGCATACACCACGTTGCCGACTGCGCCGGCCACCGAATCCATGGCTTCCACCAGCGGAACACCGGCAGCGAACATGGTCGAGAGGGTGCGCGCGAAACGCGCGATGGCCGCCTTGACCAGAATCGCGCCAATCACCGGGACTTTCAGCGACAGCCGGTCGAGGGCATCGGCGAAGGCCTGTGAGCGCCGCTTCAACTGCACGAAACCCCAGCCAAGCACGCCCACGCCGCCGAAAATCGCCCACCACCATGCCTGGAAGACCTCCGACGCACTGACGACCAGTTTGGTGAGTGCGGGCAGATCGGCGCCCATGCCCGAGAACATGGATTCGAACTGCGGGATGACGAAAATGAGCAGGATGGCGGTGATGATGAAGGAAACGATCACCACCGCGGTGGGATAGAACATCGCCTTCTTGATCTTGCTCTTGATGGACTCGCTTTTTTCCTTGTAGGTGGCAATCTTGTCCAGCAGATTCTCGAGGATACCGGCCTGCTCACCGGCATGGATCAGGTTGCAGGTGAGGTTATCGAAATAGAGCGGATGCTTGCGCATGGCATCGGCCATCGTGCCGCCGGCTTCCACGTCCGACTTGACGGTCAGGACGAGGTCGCGCATGGAGGGGTTTTCGTGGCCGCGGCCGATGATTTCGAAGGCCTGGACGATAGGCACACCGGAGGACATCATGGTGGCGAGCTGGCGCGAGAAGATGGCGATGTCCTTGGCCGTGATCTTCTTTCCGCTCGCACGTGATTTGGCCTTCCTTGAGACCTTCAGCGGATTGATGCCCTGCCGGCGCAGGTCCATCTTGACCATGGCCTCATTGGTGGCCTTGGCCTCGCCTTTGACACGCTGGCCTTTCTTGTCGGTCCCCTCCCAGGAGAAGACCTTCAGCTCCATCGCTGCTGCTTTCTCGGCCATGGCTATTCCTTCGTGACGCGATTGATCTCTTCGAGGCTCGTGAAACCGTCCTTGACCTTCTTGAGGCCGGATTCACGCAAATCAGGGATGCCCTCGCGCTTGGCCTGGTCGGCCAGGTCTATGGCATTGCCGCCTTTCATGATGATGCGCTGCATCTCTTCCGAAAGCGTCATTACCTGATAGATACCGACGCGGCCCTTGTAACCACCGTTGCACTTGTCACAGCCTGGGCCGGCCTTGTAGATCTTCAGATCATTCAACTCCGATTCCTTGAAGCCTTCCTTGAGCAATGCCTCGCGCGGTACGTCTTCCGGAACCTTGCAGGCCGGACACAGTCGGCGCGCCAGGCGCTGGGCGATGATGAGCGCCACGGCGGAGGCGATGTTGTAGGGCGCGACACCGATGTTGACCAGGCGACCGATGGTCTGCGGGGCGTCGTTGGTATGCAGTGTGGACAGCACCAAGTGACCGGTCTGGGCCGCCTTGACGGCGATCTCGGCGGTTTCCAGGTCGCGGATCTCACCTACCATGATTACATCCGGGTCCTGGCGCAAAAAGGCCTTCAGCGCCGAGGCGAAGGTGAGGCCCACCTTGGGATTCACGTTGACCTGATTCACGCCGGGGAGGTTGATTTCCGCCGGGTCTTCCGCGGTGGAGATGTTGCGCTCGGGCGTATTGAGGATGTTCAGGCCCGTGTACAGCGACACGGTCTTACCGCTACCGGTCGGGCCGGTGACCAGGATCATGCCGTGGGGCCTAGCCAGCGCCTCCATGTAGAGGGCCTTCTGCTCCGGCTCGTAACCCAGCACGTCGATGCCCAGCTTGGCGCTGGTGGGATCGAGGATACGCAGTACGATCTTTTCGCCGTACAACGTGGGGCAGGTGCTGACACGAAAGTCGATGGCCTTGTTCTTGGACAGGGTAAGCTTGATACGGCCGTCCTGGGGCACGCGCCGTTCCGAGATGTCGAGGCGCGACATGACCTTCACGCGTGCGGCGATCTTCAACGCCAGTGCCACGGGCGGCGCCGCCACTTCGCGCAGGATGCCGTCCTGCCGGAAGCGCACGCGGTACATTTTTTCATACGGTTCGAAATGGATATCGGACGCGCCTTTGTTGATGGCGTCCAGCAACACCTTGTTCACGAAGCGGACGACGGGGGTGTCATCCACTTCCGATTCGGCGGCATCGTTCCCGGGACCGGCGCCGTCCTCGTCCTCGGCGCTGATGTCCAGGTCTTCGAGATCCGAGTCCTGGAAGGCGCTCATGGCCGCATCCTGGCTCTCGAGCGCCTTCTCGATGGTCCGGGCGAGCTTGTCCTCTTCCACCAGCACCGCTTCGGTGTTGGCGCCCACATGGAACTTTATCTCGTCCAGGGCGGCCAGATTGGTGGGATCGGAAACGGCCACGAACAGCCGGTTGCCACGCTTGTACAGCGGCAGGGCATGATGGGCGCGCATGAGCTTTTCATCGACCAGCTTGATGACCTCCTGGTCGACATCGAACGCGCCGATATCGAGCAGGGGGACGCCGAATTCCTGGGCGGCGGCATTGGCGATGGCGCGCGCTGCGCTCAGTTGGTTTTCGACCAGCCAGGTGACGAACGGAACCTTCTTCTTGCTGGAGAGTTCCTGTGCCTTTTCGGCATCCTGTTCAGACAGCAGACCGTCACGAATCAGGCGTCGGGCGAGGCCGCTGAGCGGAACCTTTGTGGTTGGAGTGGCCATGAGTTCCTTGTTCTTCCGCAAGGCCTCTCTCGATAGCCTTGACCGATTTTTACTAACTGTCTGGCAAGCCTCGGGAAGTCTACGGACTTTCTGCGCCGCGGCGCAACGCTCGCCAGAGTCCAATGTGATGCGCGGCACGTATGCGCGCGGGCTGGCGCGCCTCGCGAGTCCGGCAGGGCGAAGGCTCCAGCGGCACTATCCGCATCAGGATGTGCGCCACAAGAACGATCACGCGCACGCCAGGATTTCGCGATTGAAGCAGCCGGTTTGCTTGGAGTAAGGTGGCCAGCCGCAATTGGGCCTATGCTGAACAGGGCCGACTAATAGGGAGTGAGGGTGTGCTTGCTGAGTGGTTCCGCAAGATCCCGGTAGAACACTGGGCGCACGGCGTCTCGGTGCTCCTGATGCTGGCCGTGGCCTGGAGCCTCGCCGAACTTACCTGGACGCTGCTGCCGGGCGCCGCCCCGGTAGTGGGCGACAGTGCGCCGACCCGGGTGCCGCGCCAGCCACGCGCGGCGGCGCCGCGGCTGGCGCCGGTCGCCGATCTCTCCTTGTTCGGCAGGCCTGACACCGCGGTGGCTGCCAGGGGGGTGGATGCCCCCGAGACCCGGCTCAACCTGACCCTGCGTGGCGTGCTTGCCACGGGTTCGCCGTTCGCCCGCGCCATCGTGGCCGCGGCCGGTGGCAACGAATTGAGCTACCGGGTGGGCGACCCCCTGCCGGGCGGGGCCACCCTCGATCAGGTGCTGGCTGATCGGGTGATTCTGCAACGGGCCGGGCGCCTTGAGGCGCTGTTTCTGCCGAAGGACGCCGAGTCGGGCGGCGGCAGTCTGTCCTCCTTCGAGCGTTCGAGTGGCGATATGTCTTCGGCCGGGCCGCCCGCCGACCTGGATGCGCAGGTCCGCGAGGTGCGCCAGCGCATCCTCGACGATCCCACCCAGGCCTTCTCCTTCGCCCGCGTGCAGCCGGTCATGGAAGGGGGTAAACTCAAGGGCTACAAGTTATCGCCCAACAAGGAAAAACAGCTGTTCCGCCAGGTCGGACTCCGGCCAGGGGACGTGGTCACCAGCGTGAACGGAATCCCCCTCGATGACCCGGCGACGGTCGGGCAGGTGCTGAATCAGCTGACGAACTCGAGCGAACTGACCCTTACCTTGGACCGCGGCGGTCGTCAGGAGACGGTTACCGTTTCTCTCGGCCAGTAGAAACAAGAACAACAAGGAACAGGATGTTTCAGCATCTCCCGCTCAACAGGCACCACCGCCCTGCGCCCTGGCGGCTCGGCATCGCCTTCTGCGCCGCCAGTGTGCTGTGCACCCCCGCGGTCGCCCAGAAAGCGCCCGACGAGCTTCCGCCGCCGCCCCGTCCAGGCAATGCGGCGCCGTCGCCCGCGCCGGGTGCGGGACAGGCGCCCGCCACCCCCTCCAAGCGCCTCCAGGCCGACGAACGTATCACCCTCAACCTGAAGGAGGCCGACCTGGCCGCGGTAATCAGTACGGTCTCGGAACTGACCGGCCGTAACTTCATCGTCGATCCGCGGGTGAAGGGGCGGGTCACGGTGGTATCCGCGCGCCCGCTCAGCGCCGACGAGGTGTATCAGGTGTTCCTGTCGGTGCTCAACGTGCACGGTTTCGCCGTGGTGCCCGGCAAGGCCGCTTCGAAGATCGTCCCCATCGTGAATGCCAAGCAGGATGCCATCCCGACGGCCACGTCCCGGAGCCCCGGCAAAGGCGACGAGTACGTGACGCGGGTCATCCAGGTGGACAACGTGGCGGTGCCGCAGCTGGTGCCCATCCTGCGCCCGCTGCTCTCCCAGCAGGCGCACCTGGCGGCCTATCCGCCCAGCAACGTGCTCATCGCCTCCGGTGAGGCCGCGGTGGTGGAGCGCATCGTCAAGCTCATCGAGAGCATCGACATCACCGGCGATGCGGACATGGAGATCATCCCGCTGGCCCACGCCTCGGCGCCCGAGGTGGTGCGCATCCTCCAGTCGCTGCAACAGGCCGCCGAGAAGGACCAGCCGCCGGTGGGTCAGCCCACCATCGTCGCCGACGAGCGCACCAACAGCATCCTTATCAGCGGCGGGCCCACCCAGCGCCTGCGCCTGCGCGGCATCATCGCGCAGCTGGATACGCCGCTCGAAACGGGCGGCAACACCGAGGTCATCTACCTGCGTTATGCCAAGGCCGAGGAGCTGGCGAACGTGTTGACCGGCGTCAGCGGCGCGCTGGTGGCGAAGGACGGCAAGCCGGCGGCGGGCGCGGCGGCCGCCAGCGCCAACGGCGCGTTCATCCAGGCCGACGAGGCCACCAACGCGCTCGTCATCAGTGCCGCGCCGGATGTGATGCGCTCGCTCAAGGCGGTGATCCGGCGGCTCGACGTGCGCCGCGCCCAGGTGCTGGTGGAAGGCGTCATCGCGGAGATTTCGTCCACCCAGTCCAAGGAAATGGGCGTGCAATGGGCCTACTTCAATCCGGACGCCAGCGCCCCGGTGGGTTTCATCAACTTCGGCGCCGGCGCCGGCGTGAGCATCAGCAGCATCGCCGCGAGCATCGCCAGCGGCAACTTGCCGGCCGTGCCGGACGGCGCCCTGCTGGGCGCGGGCAACATCAAGCGGAACGGCGACGACACCACCGGCTACGCGGCCTTCGTGCGCGCCCTGGCGGGCGACGGCGACACCAACATCCTGTCCACGCCCTCGGTGGTCACCATGGACAACGAGGAGGCGGAGATCGTCGTCGGCCAGAACGTGCCCTTCATCACCGGCTCCTATTCGAGTACCGGCGCCGGTACCACACCCACCAGCCCGTTCCAGACCATCCAGCGCCAGGACGTGGGCCTGACCCTGCGCGTGCGTCCGCAGATCAACGAAGGCAACGCCATCAAGCTGGAAGTGAACCAGGAGGTGTCCAGCCTGAGCACGGGTTCCACCAGTGCTGCGGACATCATCACAAACAAGCGCTCGTTAAAGACCTCGGTGATGGTGGACGACGGCCAGGTCGTGGTATTGGGTGGCCTCATCGACGACGATTTGCAGGAAAGCGATCAGCGCGTCCCCATCCTGGGCGACATCCCGGTGCTCGGCTGGCTGTTCAGCCACAAGCGCACCACCAAGGTGAAGCGCAACCTGATGGTGTTCCTGCGGCCGGTGATCCTGCGTGACGAGACGCAGACCGCCTTGGTGTCCGGCGAAAAGTACAACTACATCCGCGCGCGCCAGCTGGAAGTGCGCGAGCGGGGCGTGGCCCTGATGAACGATAGCGTCTCGCCGGTGCTGCCGGAACTCAACGACATGCTGGTGCTGCCGCCACCGTTCCAGGACGATTTCGCGGGCGGCGCGGCCCAGGGGACTGAAACCACGCAATGACCAACCTGTCCGAAATCTTCGATGCCGCGCCGACGCCGCCGGCGGACGCACAGACCGGCGGCGCCCCGCGCCTCGGGTTTCCGTTCGCCAAGCGTCACGGGGTGTTCATCGGAGAGACGGAGCAGGGCCCGCGGGTGTTCTATCGCCCCGGCGTGAGCCTGGAGGCCCTGGCCGAGGTACGACGTCACCTGGGACGGGCCGCCCTGCTGGAGCAGGTGCCGGCGGAACGCTTCGACGCCCTGCTGCGCCAGAGCTACGAAAACACCTCCAGCGACGCCATGCAGATGATGGGCGACCTGGGCGACGACCTGGATCTGGCCCACATCGCCCAGTCCATCGCCGAGCCCGAGGACCTGCTCGAGAGCGAGGACGACGCCCCCATCATCCGGCTCATCAACGCCCTGCTCACCGAGGCGGTGAAGGAGGGCGCGTCGGACATCCACATCGAACCCTTCGAAGACCGCCTGGTGGTGCGCTTCCGCGTGGACGGCGTGTTGCGCGAAGTTTTGCAGCCGCAGAAGGGGCTGGCGCCGCTGCTGGCCTCGCGCATCAAGGTCATGGCCAAGCTCGACATTGCCGAGAAGCGCCTGCCCCAGGACGGCCGCATTTCCCTGCGCGTGGCCGGGCGGGCGGTGGACGTACGCGTGTCCACCCTGCCGTCGGGCCACGGCGAGCGCGTGGTGCTGCGTCTGCTCGACAAGCAGGCGGGGCGCCTCGATCTGGTGCACCTGGGTATGGACCCGGTGACCCTCCAGCGCATGGAGCACCTCATCGGCCAGCCCCACGGCATCATCCTGGTGACCGGCCCCACCGGCTCGGGCAAAACCACCACGCTGTATGCGGTGCTGTCGCGCCTGAACGATCACAGCCGCAACATCATGACCGTCGAAGATCCCATCGAGTACTTCCTCGACGGCGTCGGCCAGACCCAGGTGAACGCCAAGGTGGACATGAGCTTCGCGCGCGGCCTGCGCGCCATCCTGCGCCAGGACCCGGACGTGGTGATGGTGGGCGAGATCCGCGACCTGGAAACCGTGGAGATCGCCGTGCAGTCCAGTCTCACCGGCCACCTGGTGCTCTCCACCCTGCACACCAACACCGCCATCGGCGCCATCACCCGCCTGCGCGACATGGGTGTGGAGCCGTTCCTGCTCTCGTCCAGCCTGCTCGGCGTGCTGGCCCAGCGCCTGGTGCGCATCCTGTGTGATCACTGCAAGCGCCCCTACACGGCCTCGGCCAGCGACTGCGCGCTGCTCGGCGTGCCCGCCGACGCGCCACCGACCATTTACAACCCGGTGGGTTGCCCGCACTGCAAGAACCTGGGCTACCGCGGGCGCACCGGCATCTACGAGCTGTTCCCGCTGGACGACACCCTGCGCGGCATGATCCACGACGGCGCCGGCGAGGCGGAGATGGAGGCCTATGTGCGCCCCATCGCGCCGGGCATCCGCAAGGACGGCATGCGCCGGGTGCTGGCCGGCCACACTACCCTGGCCGAAGTGCTGCGCGTGACTCATGAAAGCTGAGTCGAACATGAGACGTGAGGTGTTGGAGGTGAGAGGAGGCGCGTCAGAGGCGACGCCTCTCACCCCCTTCTCACTCCGGGGAGAGGGAACGTCAATCCCGGCCGCATGCCTCTTGCCCCCTCTCCCTCCGGGAGACGAGCGCATGGGTGCGCGAGGTACGACCCCATGGATGGGGGAGGTAGACCGCGCCGGGAGCAGGCGGTCGAGAGCAATGCATGGAGCAATTGCCGAGGGCTGGGGAGAGGGGATCAATTTGGATGCGGCTGTTGGTTCATTGATCTCCTCATCCTTGCCCTGGGCTGGGGAGAGGGAGGTGATATGAGGTCGCCCCGACTGAAGCACACCATGCCAGTGCGGACACCCACGTCACTTCTCACGCGGCACTTCTAGCCATGGGCGCCTTCGAATACAGTGCCCTGGACAGCCGGGGCCGCCAGAGCAAGGGCGTCATGGAGGGCGACAACGCCCGCCAGGTGCGCCAGCAACTGCGCGAGCAGGGGCTGACGCCGCTCGCCGTCGCGCCGGTTGTGGAACGCGAGGGACGGCGCGGCGGCACGGGTTCGCGGCGCGGCATCAGCGCCACCGATCTCGCCCTGGTGACGCGCCAGCTCGCCACCCTGGTGCGTTCCGGGCTGCCGCTGGAGGAGTCCCTGCGCACGGTGGCGCGGCAGACCGAAAAGGCGCGCATCAAGAGCATGATCCTGGCGGTGCGTTCGCGCGTGACGGAAGGCCACCCGCTGGCCTTCGGCCTGGCCGAATTTCCGCGCGCCTTCCCCGAGCTGTATCGCGCCACCGTGGCCGCCGGTGAGCAGTCCGGCCATCTCGACGCGGTGCTCGAACGTCTCGCCGACTACACGGAAAGCCGCCAGCAGCTGCGCCAGAAGATCCAGCTGGCGCTGTTCTATCCCGCCATGCTCACGCTCATGGCGCTGGTGGTGACGGTCGGCCTGCTCACCTACGTGGTGCCCGAGGTGGTGCGCGTGTTCGAAGGCATCGGCCAGCAACTGCCGCTGCTCACGCGCCTGCTCATCGGTCTGAGCGACTTCCTGCGCGAGCACGGCATCTGGCTGTTGCTCGGCACGGTGCTCGGCGTGATGGCCTTCCGACGCGCCTTGCGCGTGCCGGCGCAGCGCTGGCGCTTCCACGTGCTGCTCCATCACCTGCCGCTCATCGCGCGGCTCATGCGCGGCCTCAACACCGCCCGTTTCGCACGCACCCTCAGCATCCTGGCGGCCAGCGGCGTGCCGGTGCTGGAGGCGCTGCGCATCGCCGCGCAGGTACTCTCCAGCCTGCCCATGCGCGCCTCGGTGGAGGAGGCCGCCGCACGGGTGCGCGAGGGCAGCAGCCTGTTCACGGCCCTGGAGCGCGGCGGCTATTTTCCGCCCATGACCCTGCACCTCATCGCCTCGGGCGAATCGAGCGGCCGGCTGGAGGAGATGCTGGAGCGCGCCGCCGAGAACCAGGAACGGGAACTGGAGACCACCATCGCCGCCATCATGGGCCTGTTCGAGCCGCTGCTCATCCTCGCCATGGGCGGCATCGTGCTGGTGGTGGTGCTCGCCATCCTGCTGCCCATCTTCGACCTCAACCAGTTGGTGAAATGAGGCGGAAGCGGGACGTGGAACACTGGAAAACGCCGGGCACGGGGCATAATGATCGGCCGGTCACACGCGCAAAAATTGCTAAACGGAAAGACGCACATGAGAAAACTGCATACGCGCCGCATGAGCCGCGGCTTCACGCTCATTGAAGTGATGGTGGTGGTGGTCATCCTCGGCATTCTTGCCGCCATCGTGGTACCCAAGGTCATGGACCGCCCGGATACGGCCCGCATCACCAAGGCCAAGCAGGACATCCGCGCCATGGAAAGCGCCCTGAACCTGTATCGCCTGGACAACTACGTCTATCCGAGCACGGACCAGGGCCTGATGGCACTGGTGGAGCGGCCGGCGGGCAGCCCCGAGGCGCGCAACTGGAAGACCGGCGGCTACCTCGACCGCGTGCCCAAGGACCCCTGGGGCAACGAATACCAGTTCCTCAACCCGGGGGCCCACGGCGAGATCGACATCTTTTCCCTGGGCGCCGACGGCCGCCCGGGCGGCGAGGGCGTGGCCGCCGACATCGGCAGCTGGAACCTCGACTGACGTCCCATGCGGGCCGTGCGCCACGCCGGCTTCACCCTCATCGAGCTACTGGTGGTGCTGGTGCTCATCGGCATCATCGTGAGTTTCGCCGCCTTGTCCGTGGGTGGCAGCGGCGAGCGCGAAGTGGAACAGGAGGCGCGCCGCCTGGCCGCGCTTGTGAAACTGGCGAGTGACGAGGCGGTGCTCAAGTCGTTGGAGATGGCCGTGCTGTTCGCCCCGGACGGTTACCAGTTCATGGTGCGGCGCGATGACCATACCTGGGCCGTCCTCGCCGACGAAGTGTTCCGGCGGCGCGCCCTGCCGGCGGGGTTTTCCCTCGAACTGGCCGTGGACGGTCTGCCCGTGGACCTGGGCAAACCCAAGGAGCCGCCGGAGCCGCAGGTGTTCCTGCTTTCCGACGGCGAACGCACTGCCTTCGAGGTGGAGCTGGGCGTGATGGAAGGACCGCGCTACCGGGTCACCGGGCCGATGCTCGGTGACCTGCAGCTGAGTGTCGCGGAGGCGCCATGAAGCGTGCACGCGGCTTCACCCTGCTGGAGGTGCTGGTGGCGCTCGCCATCCTCGGCATCGCGCTCGGCGCGCTGCTCAAGACCGGTGCCAGCAACACCGCCAACGCGGTGTACCTGCGCGACAAGACCATCGCCCACTGGGTGGCCATGAACCAGGTGGCGGAGGTCCAGCTTAGCGCCGACTGGCCGGGCGCCGGCACGCGCCGCGGCAAGGTCGAGATGGCCGGGCAGCCATGGGAGTGGACCACCAAGGTCACCGAGACCTTCGACAAGAACGTGCGCCGTCTCGACGTGGAGGTGCGCGCCGCCGATGACGAGCGCAGCGCACCCCTCGATGCGGTGACCGCCTTCTTGCCCAAGCCATGACCGGCCACCCGCGCCGCAGCCGCGGCTTCACCCTGCTTGAGCTGCTGGTCGCGCTGGCGGTGTTCGCCATCCTGGCCGCGCTTGCCTATGGCGGGCTCAACGCCATCCTCCAGACGCGCGCCGAGACCGAGCGCCAGGCCGCGCGCCTGGCCGAGCTCCAGTCGGCCCTGACCCTGCTGGCCCGCGACCTGAACCAGGCGGCGCCCCGCGCCGTGCGCAGCGAATACGGCGACGTGCTGCCGGCCTTGCGCGGCGGGCCCCTCGCGCCGCTGCCCCTGGAACTCACCCGCGGCGGCTGGGGCAACCGAGTGGGTCACGCGCGCAGCACCCTGCAGCGGGTCGGTTACGCCGTGGAGGACGAGGTGCTGGTGCGCCACAGCTGGCGCGTGCTCGATCGCGCCCAGGACAGCACGGCCTATCCGCTCAAGGTGCTCACCGGCGTGCGCCGCTTCCAGGTGCGTTTCATGGACGAGGGCCGGCAGTGGCTGGACGACTGGCCGCCGGGCGTCCTGCCCACCCAGAACGCCCAGGCCGTGCAGCCGCGGCTGCTGGCCGTGGAAGTGCAGATCGAGCTCGAAGATCTGGGCGAGATCCGGCGACTGCTGCCCGTGCCCGGGTGACCGCGAACCGACATGAGCCCGCACCGCACCACCATTAGCCGCACGCGACCAAGCGCCCAACAGGGCGTGGCGCTCATCACCGCGCTGCTCATCGTGGCCCTGGCGACCACGGTGGCGGTGGCCATGACTTCGCGCCAGTACCTGGACATCCGCCGCAGCGCCAACGTGCTCGAATACGACCAGGCCATGTTGTATGTGGCCGGCATCGAGGGCTGGGCCGGGCAGATCCTGCGCCAGGACGCCGAGGACAACCAAGTGGACAGCCTGGACGAGGACTGGGCCACCGAGCTCCCGCCCATCCCGGTGGACGGCGGGCAGCTGGCCGGCGCGGCCGAGGACATGCAGGGGCGTTTCAACGTCAACGCGCTGCTCGCCGCGGACGGCAGCATCGAAACCCTGGCCCTGGAGCGCTTCCGCCGCCTGCTGCTGGCGCTGGAGCTCGACCCGGAGATCGCCGAGCGTCTGGCGGACTGGCTGGATGCCGACGACGAGACCCGCCTGGGCGGCGCCGAGGACGTGGAATACCTGGGGCTGGAAGCGCCCTACCGGGCCGGCAACGGGCCGCTGGCCAGTCCCAGCGAACTTGCCCTGTTGCTTGGCGTCACACCCGAGGTGATGGTGCGGCTTTCGCCCTATGTGGCGGCGCTGCCGCGTGAGGCCGGGCTCAACGTGAACACCATCGCACCGGACAAACCGGAACTGGTGATGGCGCTGGCGGAGGTCGCGCGCGCCGAGGCCGAACAGGTGCTCGCCGATCGCGGCACTCAGGGCCATGAATCGGTGTCGGATTTTTTGCAGCATGCGGCCTTTGCCGGCCGCACGGTTTCCGCGCAGGGACTCGCCGTGAAGAGTGATTACTTTGTGATAACGTCGCACGTCCAGTTCGGCCGCTCCGTCTTCACCACCTACAGCCTGTTGCAGCGCGGCACAGACGGCACCCGCGTGCTGCGGCGCGCCCAAGGGACCCTTTGAAATGGCAGGAACGATCTACGTCCGCTTCGACGAGCATGGCGCCGCCTGGCTGGTCCAGGAGGCCGATGGCGGTTTCCTGCGCGAGCAGCACGGCGACCTGGCCGAGGCCGGCCGCGCCGGGACGGGTCTGCGCACGGTGGTGCTGGCGCCCGCCGCCCACCTGCTGCTGACCGAAACCGACCTGCCGCTCAAGAACCGCAACAAGCTGCGCCAGGCGGTGCCCTATGCCATCGAGGAACAGCTCAGCGCCGACGTGGAGGAGCTGCACTTCGCTCTCGGCGCACAGCGCGACGAAAGCGGCCTGGCGGTGGCGGTGGTGGCGCGTGAGCGCCTGCGCGGCTGGCTCGATGACCTGGCCACGGCGGGTTTACAGGCTGGCTCGCTGGTCCCCGACGTGCTGGCGCTGCCGTTTACGCCCGGGCAATGGACCCTGTTGCTCGGCCGCGAGACCGCGCTGCTGCGCACCGGCCCGGCCCGCGGCTACGCCCTCGACCGGGAGACCCTGCCGCTGCTGCTCGATATCGCCTTCGAGCAGGCGGGTGAGGCGCGACCGGAGCGGCTGCGGGTGTTCGATGCCCGCGACGATGGCAGCGCCCAGGTGGCGGTCGCGGCGGCCGAGGCCCGCCAAGTGCCGGCGGTGGTCGAGGCCTGCCCACAAGGGGAGCTGGGCCTGCTGGCCCGCCAGCTCGGCGGCACGCCGCCCGTCGAATTGTTGCAGGGCGAGTTCAGCCGCCGCGAGCAGCTCGGCAGGCTGTGGCGGCCGTGGCGCGGCGCGGCGGTGTTGCTGGGCATTCTTCTGCTGGTCCAGGGCGGCCTTGCCACCTGGGACTACCTGCGCCTCAGCCGCGAGGCCGATGAGCTGTCGCAACGCATCGAGGCGATCTACCGCCAGACCTTCCCGGAGGCGCGCAACGTGGTCGACCCGCGCCGTCAGATGGAGACCCGGCTGGCCGCGCTCAAGAGCGGTTCGGGCGATGCGTTCGCGGGCCTGCTCGCCAAGGCGGCGCCCGTCGTGCACGGGGGCGGCGGCGCCGAAATCGCCGCCCTGCGCTACAAGGACGGCGTGCTCGACATGGACCTGAACCTGTCCGATCTGCAAGCCCTCGACAGGCTCAAGCAGGCCCTCACCGGCCAGGGCCTCGGGGTGGACATCCAGACCGCGAGCGCCCGCGGCGGCAAGGTGGAAGCGCGCCTGCAAATCCGGGAGGCACGATGATCGAGCGCCTGAGACTTCATTGGGACCAGTTGCAGGCTCGCGAGCGCCGCGTGCTGGCGGCCGGCGCCGCGGCCGTGCTGGTGTTGGCCGTGTACGTGCTGGCCTGGGAGCCGCTGGTGGACGGCCGTGTGCGCCTGCAGGGCGAGGTGACCGAGCAGCGTGCGCTGCTCGCCTGGATGGAACAATCGGCCCGCGAGGTGCAGGCCCTGCGCGGCAGCCGTACCCCGCAACGCAACAGCGGCCAGTCGCTCATGGCGGTGGTCGATCGCACGGCGCGCGCCCAGGGGCTCGGCACGGCGCTGGAGCGCGTGCAGCCGGACGGCGAGCGCGCGGTGCGCGTATGGCTCAAACAGGCGCCCTTCGACCAGAGCCTGCGCTGGCTCGACCAGCTCATCACGGCCCAGGGGCTGCGGGTCACCGGCCTCGTGGTGGAACGCGGCGCCGAACCGGGCAAGGTGGACGCGCGCATCACCCTGGAGGCCGGCGCATGAGACTGCCATGGGGTTGGATTGCGGGTGGCGTGGGCGCCTTCGCCGTGGCCCTGGTGGTGACCCTGCCGGCCAGCCAGGCCCTGCCGCGTGCGGCCACGCTGTTGCAGGCGCGCGGCATCGCCGTGAGCGCCAGCGGCATCGACGGCACCGTGTGGTCGGGCCGCCTGGCCGAGGCCCGCGTGGCCGGGCTGTCCCTCGGTGCGAGCGAATGGTCACTGAGCCCCTGGCGTTTGCTGCTCGGCGAGGCGGGTGTGGATTTCCGCCTGGCCCCGGCCGGCGGCTCGCTCAGCGGTCGCGCGCGCCTCGGCGCGGACCACGTGGCGCTGTCCGGCCTGGAAGGCGACGTGCCCGCCGGCGTGCTGTTGCAGGGCGTCAGCCTGCCGCTGCCGGTGGAGGTGGACGGCAAGGTGACCTTGCGTATCGAGCAACTGGACTGGCGCGTCGGGCAGTTCGAGGCCGCCGCCGGCACACTGCTGTGGCGCCAGGCCGCCATCGTCTCCCCCACGCCCGTGCGCCTCGGCGACCTCCGCGTGGCGCTGGCGCCGGGACCCAACGGTACGCTGATAGGCAAACTGAGCGACGGCGGCGGCCCCCTCGGCATCGCCGGAGACCTCACCCTGGGCAAGGGCAGCTACCGCCTCGACGCCACCCTCACTGCCCGCGCCGACGCCGAGCCCGCCCTCGCCCAAAGCCTCCCCCTGCTCGGCCGCCCCGACGGCAAGGGCGGCTACCGGGTGACTTGGGCGGGCAGAATTTGAGTTTGGGCGAAACGCGGAGGACGCAGAGGGATTTCGGATGTGGGTCCTCGCGCTTACCATGACACGAGCCAAGAGTCAGGTGATCGAAGCGAATTAAGTTTTTCTCCGCGTCCTCCGCGCCTCCGCGTTCTCCGCGTTTCCCTCCATCGAGTCCGCTGAACGCCCTCCTCAATCCAGGCCGAGTTTCTTGAGGCGATAGCGCAGGGCGCGGAAGGAGATGCCGAGCAAGCGCGCGGCGGCGGTCTTGTTGTGGCGGGTCTGTTCGAGGGCCTTGAGGATGGCTTCCTTTTCCCGTTCGTTGACGTAGTCGTCCAGGTTTGCGCCGTTGTTCCCTTCATTCTCCTCGGCGGGCAGCGGCTCCGGCAGTCCCAGCTCGGCGGGGGTGATGACATCGCCCTCGCAAAGGGTGATGGCGCGCTCGAGGATGTTCTCGAGCTCGCGCACGTTGCCGGGGAAGGGATAATCGAGCAGCCGATCGAGCGCCGCATCCGACAGGTGCGGGACGCTGCCGCCGAGCTGACGGCCGAGCCGCTCCAGAATGTGCTCCACCAGTTCCGGGATATCCTCGGGCCGCTCGCGCAGTGACGGGACCTGCAGCTCAATCACGTTGATGCGGTAATACAGGTCTTCACGGAAACGGCCCTCGCGCACCAGCTGCGCCAGGTTCTTGTGGGTGGCCGAGAGGATGCGCACGTCCACGTGGGTCTCGCGTTGGGCGCCGATGGGGCGCACGGCCTTTTCCTGGATGGCGCGCAGCAGCTTCACCTGCATGTGCAGGGGCAGGTCGGCCACCTCGTCCAGGAACAGCGTGCCGCCGTTGGCGGCCTGGAACAGGCCGTCCTTGTCGGCATTGGCGCCGGTGAAACTGCCTTTCTTGTGGCCGAACAGCTCGCTTTCCATGAGCTCGGTCGGAATGGCGCCGCAGTTCACGGGCACGAAGGCGTGCTCGGCGCGCGGGCCTTGGGCATGGATGAGGCGCGCCACCAGCTCCTTGCCGGTGCCCGATTCGCCGCTGATATAGACCGGGGCCTGACTGCGCGCCAGCTTGGCAATGGTGGTGCGGATGGCCTGCATGGCCGGCGAGCGGCCGAGCAGGGTGAGGCTGGGTTCCTCGTCGCCGGGCGCGCGGCCGCTCTCGGCCAGGCGCAGCGCGGTCTTCACGAGTTCGCGCAGCACCTGCAATTCCACGGGTTTGGAGACGAAGTCAAAGGCGCCGGCCTTGAGCGCCTCGATGGCCGATTCCATGCTGCCGTGGGCCGTGATCACGGCGATGGGCATGCCCGGACGGTGTTTCTGCACGTGGCGCACCAGGTCGATGCCATTGCCGTCCGGCAGGCGCATGTCCGTGAGGCAGATGTCGAAATTCTGCTCGGCCAGCAGCACGTGCGCTTCGCCCAAGTCGCCGGCGGAACGTGTGTCGACACCCATGCGCAACAGAGTCAGTTCGAGCAGTTCGCGGATGTCCGGCTCGTCGTCGATGATGAGCGCTAAATGTTTCTTGTTATTCGTCATGCTCTGAAGCGGGATTCAGCGGTGTGCCCACGGAGAGTCGGAAACGTGCGGCCGCGCCGCCCGCCGCGGGCAGGAAATCGAGGCGCGCGCGGTTGCACTGGGCCAGTTCGCGGGAAATGTACAGACCCAGCCCGGTACCGGTCTTCTCCGTGGTGAAGAAGGGCTCGAACAGGTGCGCCTGGGCCTCGGCGGAGACGCCCGGACCGGCGTCCGTTACATCGATGAAGGCGCGCCCCTGCTGCACGTGCGCGCGGATGGCCACCTTGGGAAGCTCCTGTGCGTTGCGGGCGTGGTGCAGGCCATTCTGGCACAGGTTGTCCAGGATCTGCCGTAACTGGTTCGCATCGAAGCGGATGGCCAGATCGGCCGGCTCCACGCTGCAGGCGATGTATTCCGGCGGAACATCCATGGTCTGTACCAGTTCCTCGACGAAGCGCGTGAGCCAGGGCTGGAGCAGCACGGTCTCGGGTCGCGAGGCGTCGCGCCGACCGAGCTGGAGGACGCTCTCGATGATGCCGTTCACGCGGTGCACCTGCTGGCCGATGATCTCGGTGAGGCGCCGATCGGAGGCCGTGAGCTGTTCCGACTCCCCCAGCAGTTCGCCTGCATGACCGATGGCGGCGAGCGGGTTGCGCACTTCGTGGGCGATGCTCGCGGTGAGGCGGCCGAGCGCAGCCAGCTTCAGTTGCTGGGCCTGCTGGGCGGCGGCGGTGGCGTCGTCCAGGAAGATGAGATAACCCGCGTTGCCGATGCGCGCAAAGTGGGGCATGACTTCGCCGGTGCCGTCCGCGGCGGCGAGGGTGCCGTACGCGTCCTCGGCGTCCCGTTGCCAGGCGGCCAGTCGTTCCGCCAGTTCCGGCGCGACATCCCCCAGCGTCTTCTGCCGGTCCGCCTGGGGAAAACCGAGCAAGCGCCACGCGGCCACGTTCATGAGCTTCAGGTGGCTCTTGGCATCCACCACCAGGACGCCGGCGTCCATTTGCTGAATGACGTATTCCGTAAGCCGCGACATGTCGGCCAAGTCGTTGCCGCGCTCCGCGGCGAGGGCCTGGCTTTCCCGGATCCGCGTAGCGAGTACCCGCGCCAGCGCCGCCGTGGCGAAGAACGTGGCGCCGAGCATGCCGGCGCGCGGATAGCTCAGGAAGCCATGCAGACCGAACCAGTGCGAATAGACCTGCTCAAGCAGCACCGCAATGGTGGCGAGGGCGGCGAACAACCCCGCGGTGCGACCCTCCGTGAGCATGCCTGCGGCGGCAATGGTGACCACCAGCAGCATGCCCAGGCCGCTCTCCATGGAGCCGCTGGTATGCATGAGCATGGTCAGGACCAGGATGTCGATACTCAGGTGAACGTATACCTGCACGTCGAAGCGGGGGCTGCGCCAGATGATGGGGCCGTTGACCAGCACGGCGAAGGCCACGTAGGCGAGGCAAACCGCATAAAACAGCTGCGGATCGGTGGCCCCGAGCGGGGCCGGCAGGGATTCCAGCTGATACAGGCCCGCAAACAGCGCGCCCAGGGTCAGCCGGTACAGGTTCAGAAAGCGCAGCGGTTTCCAGGTGTGCTCGTCATCGACGCCTCCGGCACGTGTGTCCGCGGGTGCGCCGAGCAGGCGTGTGGCGGTTTCCATCAATCGGGTCCCAGGCGGGAATGCTCTTGGCTGCAATAGGCCTGCCCGTCGCGCGTGACTGCATCACCGGCCGGGAGGTGGATGCCGCAGCGGGCGCAACGCACGGCCTGCACCTGGCGCGGCGCGCGCTGCCGCAGGCGCCGACTGCCTAGCCACGGTCGAACCAGTACCTGGTAAACCAGCCAGCCGATGGCGATGAGAAGCAGGATGCGCAGCAGATTCATGCGCGGATTGTAAATCGCTGGACTTGCAGGGGGCCACCCGGCTTTTGCGAAGCCCTTCGCTTTGCTCCAAAATACCGCGCTTTCCACCTGCGGGTCGCAGCAATGAACCTCCACGAGTACCAGGCCAAGCGGCTGTTCGCGGATTACGGCATTCCCGTGCCCGAGGGGCGCACCGCCGCCAGCGCCGCCGAGGCGCGCCAGGCCGCCCACGACATCGGCGGTGGGAGCTGGGTGGTCAAGGCCCAGGTGCACGCCGGCGGGCGCGGCAAGGTCGGCGGCGTGAAGCGGGTGGAGAGCGCGGATCAGGCCGAGATCGTCGCCGGCCAGCTGCTGGGCTCGCGGCTCGTGACCCATCAGTCCGGTCCCGAGGGACAGCCCGTCAATCAGGTGCTGGTGGAAGCCGTCTCGGCCATTGCGCGCGAGCTGTACCTGGGCGCGGTGGTGGACCGCGCCACGCGCAAGGTCACCTTTATGGCCTCCGCCGCCGGCGGCATGGACATCGAGGAGGTGGCGGCCAGCCATCCCGCAAAGATCCTCACCGCCGCCGTGGACCCCGTGGCGGGACTGCAGGGCTACCAGTGCCGCAGGCTCGGTTTTGCCCTGGGGCTCGATGTGGCGCAGGTGAACGAACTCACGCGCATCATGCTCGGTCTTTACCGCCTGTTCACCGAGCGCGACCTGAGCCTGGTGGAGATCAACCCGCTGGTGGTCACCAAGGAGGGCAAGCTGCTCGCCCTGGACGCCAAGCTCAACCTGGACGAGAACGCGCTCTATCGCCAGAAGGCGCTCGCTGATCTGCGCGACCCCACCCAGGAGGACGAGCGCGAGACCCACGCCCAGCAGCACAGCCTCAATTACGTGGCCCTGGACGGCAACATCGGCTGCATGGTCAACGGCGCGGGCCTGGCCATGGCCACCATGGACCTCATCCAGCTGCACGGCGGCCAGCCCGCCAACTTCCTGGATGTGGGCGGCGGCACGACGGCAGAAAGGGTGGCCGAGGCCTTCAAGCTGATCCTCTCCGACCCCAAGGTGAAGGCCATCCTGGTGAACATTTTCGGCGGCATCGTGCGCTGCGACCTCATCGCCGAGGGCGTCATCAAGGCGGTGAAGGAGGTGGGCGTCACCGTGCCCGTGGTGGTCCGCCTGGAGGGCACCAACGTGGAGCAGGGCCGTGCCATGCTGCGCGACAGCGGGCTCGCCATCACCCCGGTGCAGGGCCTCACGGACGCGGCGCAGAAGGCCGTGGCCGCCGCGGAGGGAAAGTAATGGCCATTCTCGTCGACAAACGCACCCGCGTGATCTGCCAGGGCTTCACCGGCAAGCAGGGCACCTTCCATTCCGAACAGACCATCGCCTACGGCACCAATTTCGTCGGCGGCGTGACCCCGGGCAAGGGCGGACAGCGGCACCTGGATCGGCCCGTGTTCGACACGGTGCACGATGCCGTGGCCGCCACCGGCGCCGACGCCACCATGATCTACGTGCCCGCGCCCTATGCGGCCGATGCCATCCTGGAGGCCGCCGACGCGGGCATCAAGGTCATCGCCTGCATCACCGAGGGCATCCCGGTGCTGGACATGCTCAAGGTGAAGGCCGCGCTGGCGCACTATCCGGACGTGAACCTCATCGGCCCCAACTGCCCCGGACTCATCACCCCGGGCGAATGCAAGATCGGCATCATGCCCGGCGCCATCCACCGGCCGGGCCGCATCGGCATCGTGTCGCGCTCGGGCACGCTCACCTATGAGGCCGTGCACCAGACCACCGGCGCGGGCCTGGGCCAGAGCACCTGCGCGGGCATCGGCGGCGATCCCATCCACGGCATGAGCTTCGTGGACGTGCTGGCCCGCTTCCAGGCCGACCCGCAGACCGAGGGCGTCATCATGGTGGGCGAGATCGGCGGCACGGCCGAGGAAGAGGCCGCCGCCTTCATCAAGGCCCACGTCACCAAGCCCGTGGTGGCCTACATCGCCGGCGTCACCGCACCCAAGGGCAAGCGCATGGGCCACGCCGGCGCCATCATCGCCGGCGGCAAGGGCACCGCCGAGGAAAAATTCGCCGCCCTCGAAGCCGCCGGCGTGCACGTGGTGCGCTCCCCGGCCGACATGGGCGCGCGCATGGCGGCCGTGCTGAAATGAAAAAATCCAACGCAGAGACGCGGAGGCGCAGAGAGCACAGAGGAAACATAATTCCTTTCAGACTCTCAGCGTCCTCTGTGCCTCTGCATCTCTGCGTTCATCTTTTTCCATGAACCCTTTGCCGTGGCGAAGATGAAAAAATCCAACACAGAGACACAGAAACGCAGAGAACACAGGGTCAATGTGACTGCTTTCATATCCTCTGCGTTCTCTGTGTCTCTGCGTCTCTGCGTTTATCTTTTTCCATGACGACCCTACGCATCGCGCTCGCGCAGTTGAATCCCACGGTGGGCGACATTGATGGGAATGCGGCGAAGATCGTCGCCTGGGCGCTGCGCGCGCGCGACGAGTTGAAGGCGGATCTGGTGGTGTTTCCGGAGCTGGCGCTCACGGGTTATCCGCCTGAGGACCTGCTGCTGCGCCCGGCGTTTCTCGATCGCACCCTGGCGGGACTGGAGGAGATCAAGCGTCAGGTGCGCGGCATCGACGTGATCCTCGGTTATCCGCGCTGCGCCACCGGCGGGCTCTACAACGCGGCCTCGCTGCTGCGCGACGGCCAGATTGTTGCTACCTACCACAAGGCTCACCTGCCCAATTACGGGGTGTTCGACGAACGGCGCTATTTCGTGCCGGGCGGCGAGACCTGCGTGGTGGAGGTCAAGGGCGTGCCCGTGGGCCTTACCGTGTGCGAGGACATCTGGCTGCCCGGCCCGGTGGAGGAAGCGGCGGCGGCCGGGGCGCAGCTGGTGGTGAACATCAATGCCTCGCCCTTCCACCTCGGCAAGGGTGATGAACGGGAAGGCGTGCTCAAGCAGCGCATCGAGGCCGCGCGTGTACCCGTGGTCTATGTGAACCAGGTGGGCGGCCAGGACGAGCTGGTGTTCGACGGTCACAGCTTCGTCATGGACGCCGTCGGCCAGGTGAGCCAGCGCGCGCCCGGCTTCGAGGAAGGGCTTTATCCGGCGGAATTCCACGGCGAGGGAGAAGCGGTTTGGCCCGTGCCGCAGACCGCCTTGCCGATGACGGGTGACGAAGAGAGCGTTTACCGCGCTCTGGTGCTCGGCGTGCGCGATTACATCGGCAAGAACGGCTTTCCCGGCGTGGTGCTTGGCCTGTCCGGCGGCATCGACTCGGCGCTGGTGCTCGCCATTGCCGTCGACGCCATCGGCGCGGCGCGCTGCGAAGCCATCTCCATGCCGTCGCGTTATACCGCAGACATGAGCGTTGAGGACGCGCGCCTCCAAGCGGAGATAATGGGCGTGCCGTTCTGCGTGATACCCATCGAACCCACCTTCAACGCCTTCATCGACAGTCTCAAAGAAGAGTTCGCGGGCCTGCCGCCCGATGTGACCGAGGAAAATATCCAGGCACGTTGCCGTGGTGTGCTGCTCATGGCCGTGTCCAACAAAAAGCGCAAGATGGTGCTCACCACCGGCAACAAGAGCGAAACCGCAGTGGGCTATTCCACGCTGTACGGCGACATGGCGGGTGGCTTCGACGTGTTGAAGGACGTGCCCAAGACCCTGGTCTATCGTCTGGCTGAATACCGCAATCGCATCGCACCGGTGATTCCGCGGCGCGTCATCGAGCGTGCGCCTTCAGCGGAACTCGCCGCGGGCCAGCGCGACTCCGACTCGCTGCCGCCTTATGAAGTGCTCGATGGGATCCTCGAGCGCTACGTGGAACAGGATCAGTCCGTCGATGAAATCGTTGCCGCCGGTTTCGAGCGCGCCACCGTGGAGCGCGTGGCGCGCCTCGTCGATCGCAACGAATACAAGCGCCGCCAGGCGCCCCCGGGCCCGCGCATCACCCGCCGCGCCTTCGGCCGCGACCGGCGTTACCCCATCACCAACGGTTTCAAGGGCTGAAGACCAAAATCCAACACAGAGGCACAGAGACACAGAGAACGCAGAGACTATTGTTCACCTCCGTGATCTCTGTGTCTCTGCGCCTCTGTGTTGAATCTGTTACGTTTGCGACGGGATCGGAGAGGAACTGACATGAAGAAGATTGAAGCCATCATCAAGCCTTTCAAGCTGGACGACGTGCGCGAGGCGCTGTCGGAGAAGGGTGTGCAGGGCATGACGGCGACCGAGGTGAAGGGTTTCGGCCGGCAGAAAGGCCACACCGAACTCTATCGCGGTGCGGAATATGTGGTGGATTTCCTGCCCAAGGTGAAGATCGAAGTGGTGGTCAACGACGATCAGGTGGACGCCTGCCTGGAGGCCATCATGAGTGCGGCGCGCACCGGCAAGATCGGCGACGGCAAGATCTTCGTCACCAGCGTCGAGCGCGTGCTGCGCATCCGCACCGGCGAGGAAGGCCCCTCGGCGATTTGAGAAAAAGCCCGAACACGGGGGACACGGGGAACACGGGGGAATTATTTGTTCCTGTAGGAGCGGCCTCAGGCCGCGATCGCACGGTATCCGACCATGATCGCGGTTTGAGGCCGCTCCCACGGGTCAGGGCAGAACCATCGAAGGATTCCCCCGTGTTCCCCGTGTCCCCCGTGGTTAATGCTTTTCTCTTCCTCCGCTGACGTTCACGCAGCTAGCGGTAATCCACCACATCGCCCAGCGGGCGGCGGGGGCTGAGTTCGGGGAGTTCGGCGGGGTAGCCGATGCTAAGCAGGGCGATGGGTGCCATGCCGGCGGGCAGGTTCAGCAGCCGGGCGATTTCGGCTTCGTCGAAGTAACCCACCCAGGTGGAGCCGAGGTTGGCGGCGACCACGGCCAGTTGCGCATAGGCGGCGGCGATGGTGGCGTCCTGCACCGCGTAGAGCGAACGCCCACGTTCACCGAAGCGCACCTCTGCGCGCTCGGTGTCGGCACAGAACACCAGGCAGATGGGGGCCTCCGAGATGAAGGTCTGGTTGTCGGCGGCCTGGGCCAACGCGTCTCGCATGGCCCCGTCCTGCACGACCACGATGCGGTAGGACTGCAGATCCCCTGCGGAGGGCGCGGCACACGCCATTTCCAGGATCGCGTGGAGCTGCTGCGGTTCGACCTCCCGGTCGGTGAGGTAGCGGCGAACCGAATGCCGGTGCCGGACGGTTTCGAAGAAATCCCACATGTTCAGTCCCCTCGGTGTTGATTTTTCGAATCCGGGCCTGAACGGTGTCACCCGGAATCTATTCGTTCATCATTCCTGTCCCGGGCGCCATGGCGTCCGGTCAGGATAATTGAGCTGAAGCACTTTTTCGGCGTCCTGGGCGAGGTCGGTCATCTTCATCTCGCGATAGGCGGTGACGAGAATGGCGACGGCGTCCGCGACCGCAGGCGTCTGCTGATAGTTTTCGACCACGTACTTGGCGCGGTTGGCGGCGGCGAGCCACGCCCCGCGCCGCATGTAGAAGTCCGCCGCCTTGACCTCGTGCCGCGCAAGCAGGTTGCGCAAGTGCACCATGCGCTTGACGGCATCCTGCGCGTACTTGCTGTCTGGAAAGCGTTCCGTCAGTTCCTTGAAGTTGTTGAATGCGGTGCGGGCCGCGCTCGGGTCGCGATCGGCCGGGTCCTGCGGGGCGAAGCGTTCCAGGAACCCCGGCGGTGGATCGAAACTGGCGATGGCGCGCAGGTAATAGGCATAATCGGCGTTCGGATGCGTCGGGTGCAGCTTGATGAAGCGCTCGGCGGCGCCGACCGCAGCGGCAGGCTCTTCGCCCTTGTAATGGGCATAGGCGATTTCCAGTTGCGCCTGCTCGGCATAAGGCCCGTAGGGATAACGCGCCTCGAGCTTGCCGTACAATTCGATGGCCCGCTGGTAATTGCCTTCGTCCAGGGCGGATTTGGCCTCGGTGTAGAATTCCGCTGCGCTCCATTTGGCGGTCGGATCCTGGTTGAGACCTGCGCAGCCGCCAAGCAAAAAGACCAGCCCCGCGGCGAAACCGATGAAACGCATAGTAACCTAACCTTTTGAACGGGACCTTCGCCCCCCGGAAAAGCCCCGCAAGTATAACCCGCCCGACTGCCACCGAATCAAAAGCCATGTCCGATCCCCTTCGCCTGCATGCCGAGGTCCCGCCTGAAATGGCCGGTCGGCGTCTGGATCAAGCCCTCAGCGAACTATTTCCCGAGTATTCCCGGTCACGTCTCAAGAAGTGGATCGAGGACGGCCATGTGCAGGTGGACGGGGGCATGTTGCGACCGAAAGACAAACTGGCAGGCGGCGAGGCCATCGTGCTGGACGTGGTCGTGGAGGAGGACCGGCGTTTCGCCGCCGAGCCCATTCCGTTGCGAATCGTTTATGAAGACGCGGAACTCCTCGTCATCGACAAGCCGGCCGGCCTGGTGGTCCATCCGGCGGCCGGCAACTGGGAAGGCACGCTGCTGAATGCGCTGCTGCACCACGCCCCTGAACTGGCCGGCGTACCGCGCGCCGGCATCGTGCATCGCCTGGACAAGGACACCAGCGGCCTGCTGGTCGTGGCCCGCACCCTCGAGGCCCAGAACGCCCTGGTCGAGCAACTCCAGGCGCGCAGCGTGAGCCGCGAATACCAGGCCGTGACGGTACGCGTGATGACCGCCGGCGGTACCGTGGATGCGCCCATCGATCGCCATCCCGTGGATCGCAAGCGCATGGCCGTGGTGGCGCATGGGCGGGAGGCGATCACCCACTACCGCGTGCTCGAACGTTTCCGCGCCCACACCCACATCACCGTCAAGCTGGAGACGGGCCGCACCCATCAGATCCGGGTGCACATGGCGCATATCAATTTCCCGCTGGTGGGCGACCCGGTCTACGGCGGCCGCCTGCGCCTGCCCGCCGGCGTCACCGAGGAACTGCGCCAGTTCCTGCAACAGTTCCCCCGCCAGGCCCTGCACGCCGCCCGCCTCGGCCTCGACCACCCGCGCACCGGTGAGGCCCTGAATTGGAGCGCACCCCTGCCCGAGGACATGCGGCAGTTGCTTGCACTGCTGCGGCAGGACACCGTCCGCGGATGAACGCCGACAAACTAAGAGAAGAGAAAAGCATTAACCACGGGGGACACGGGGTTAAATCCTGGGATGTGTAGGAGCGGCCTCAGGCCGCGATGGTTTTCACCCGCCATCGGCAAATCGCGGGCTGAGCCCGATCAGCCGGTGCGGTCAACTCCCACAAGAAATGGATTTCCCCGTGTCGCCCGTGGTTAATGCTTTTTGCTGACTTGAGCTGATCCTCATGGAATTCATTTCTCCTGACTGGCCGGCGCCAGCGAATGTGCGGGCGGCGGTGACGACTCGCTCGGGCGGGGTGAGCGTGGGGCCGTATGCCTCGCTCAACCTGAGCGATCACGTGGGGGATGAGCCGGCGGCGGTGGCGGAGAATCGTGCTCGGCTGGCGCGCGTCCTGGCGCTACCGGCCGAACCTGGCTGGCTCAAGCAGGTGCACGGCACCTGCGTGCTGGATGCAGCACTCGCCGTCGGCCGTGAGGCGGATGCCGGATTTGCTACCGGTCCCGGCGTGGTGTGCGCGGTGCTCACGGCCGACTGCTTGCCGGTGCTGTTTTGTGACCGCCACGGCACGCGCGTAGCGGCGGCACACGCGGGCTGGCGCGGCCTTGCGGCGGGTGTGCTCGAACGCACCGTGGAGGCCCTTGGCACCCCGCCGGACGACCTGCTTGCCTGGCTTGGCCCCGCCATCGGTCCCAATGCCTTCGAGGTGGGCGAGGAGGTGCGTGCGGAATTCCTGCGCCATGATGCACGCGCCGCCGGAGCGTTCCGTCCATCAGCGGATGGGCGCTGGCTCGCTGATCTGTACGCGCTTGCCCGCCTGCGCCTGCAACGCCTTGGCGTCGCGGCGATCCACGGCGGCGGCCTGTGCACCTTCCGCGATGCCGCACGCTTCTATTCCTACCGCCGCGACGGGGTCACCGGGCGTATGGCCAGTCTGGTCTGGCTCGACTAGCGCGAACGCACGAAAAGGGAAAGAAGCCGTTAACACGGACTAGGACCAATGGGGTCAGAGTAAATTGGGACCAATGGGGTCAGAGTAAATTGAAGTGGCACCATTGATCTCACCCGTGGAGCTCCCAACGTGCCACTTCAATTTACTCTGACCCCATTGGTCTTTCTCCTGTCCGCTCGTTGGAGAGGCAACGCCCCAGGCGCCGCTTTCGGTTATGATTCGGTCTTTCCGTATCTCCTCACGGTTCCCCCTATGAATCTGCTTGTGCTGGTGGTGGCGTTTTGTCTGCTGGGCGGCGTGCTCAGCGTGATCGCTGCCGGCTCGTTTCTGGTCATGCCCGAGCGCCTGCGTACCCCGGCTTTGCCGCACTTCGTGAGCTTCGCCATCGGTGCGCTGCTAGGCGCAGCGTTTCTCGCCATCTTGCCGCACGCCCTGGAGGCGCCCGGGGTCGATACCCATGACCTGCTGGGCACCGTGCTGCTGGGGCTGCTGGCCTTTTTCCTGCTCGAGAAGCTCGTGTTGTGGCGCCACTGCCATCATGACGTGTGCGAACCCGGGCATGAACACCACCAGTCGGTGCCCGGTGTGCTGATCCTCGTCGGCGATGCCATCCACAACTTCGTGGACGGCGTACTCATCGCCGCCGCCTTCCTCACCGACGTGCATCTGGGTATCGTTACCGCCATCGCCGTGGCGGCCCACGAAATCCCCCAGGAAGTCGGCGATTTCGCCATCCTGCTGCAAAGCGGCTTCAGCCGCGCCAAGGCCTTCGCGTACAACGTCCTGGCGAGTGCGTCCACGGTGGTCGGCGGCCTGCTGGCCTATTTCGCGCTCTCCGACGTGCAGTCCGTGGTGCCGTACGTGCTCGCCATTGCGGCCTCCAGCTTCATCTACATCGCCGTCGCCGATCTCATTCCCGGTTTGCATCGGCGCGTCAACGTGGGTGCGACGGTGCAGCAGGCGGCCTTGATCGCGGCGGGCGTCATCATCATTTATTTTTCTCATTCCACGCTGCACTGAGGCGGTGTAGAGGAGCGAGTCATGAGCAAGTGGTACATGTTGACGCTGGTCGGCAAGGACAGGCCCGGCATCGTCGCCAAGGTGAGCGCGGCCCTGTTCGACGGTGGCAGCGATCTGGGCGAGGCCAGCATGATGCGCCTGGGCGGCAATTTCTCCATCATGCTCATGGTGCGTTACGACGGCTCGGTCAAGCAGTTGCACGACCTCGTCGAGCCAGTGGCCGACTCCCTCGGGCTGCATTACCACGTGGATCACATCGACGGCCACTTGCACTGCCATCACGTGCCTGACGTGCGCATCACCGTCTACGGCGCCGATCGCACCGGCATCGTGGCCAAGGTGACGGGTGCGCTGGCAGAAGCCGGCCTGGACATCACCGACCTGGAATCCGACGTCGCCGGCAGCGAGGCCAAGCCCATCTACATCATGCAGATCGAAGGCGTGGCGCGCGAAGGGGTGGACGCCCTGCAATCCGCCCTCGACGTGGTTACCGCCGAAGGCATCGAAGCCAAGCTCAGCACCGTCGAAACGCTGATGGGGTGACCGAATGAAATCACATCCAACACAGAGGCGCAGAGGCACAGAGAACACAGAGGAAATGCCGTGTCTGCAGATTCTCTGCGTCCTCTGTGCCTCTGCGGCTCTGCGTTGGATTTTTCCTGTCGTGGGACAGCGTTGATGGCGATCCTGGAAATACTGACCTATCCCGACGAGCGGCTGAAGCGGGTTTCCGAGCAGGTCGAGGTGTTCGACGACGAGCTGCGCGCCTTCATCGCCGATCTGGAAGAGACCATGCGCGCGGGTCCCGGTGGTGTCGGTATCGCCGCGCCGCAGGTGGGGCGCATTCAGCGCGTCGTCATCGTGGACTGCTCGGTTACGCGCAAGCCCGTGCCCAACCACGGCAGGCTCATCCTCATCAATCCCGAAGTACTCACCTGGGAAGGCATGGAAGTGGGCCGCGAGGGCTGCATGTCCGTGCCCGATTATACCGGCAATGTCATCCGCGCGACCGGCCTGACCCTCGCCGCACAAAACCAGCACGGCGAACAACTCGAACTCGAATTCGAAGGCTTCGAGGCCCGTGCCGTGCAGCACGAAATGGATCATCTCGACGGCATGCTGTTCCTCGACCGCCTGGTCTCCCGCCGCAACGACCTGTTCCGGCGCAAGGTTTACCAGGAACCCAAGGCGAAGAAAAAGGCGTGAACACGGGGGGCACGGGGAAATCCATGTGTGCCGTAGGAGCCCACACCGTGGGCGAGTGCCTTTCCCTACCGCCGGCGGTTACCCGAAACCGCTTTCGCCGACAGTGTCGACGCCTACGGGAAAGTGTATTCCCTGATGCGTGCTGCGATGTATCGGGTTGAGAGCATCGAGTGATCTTCCCTGTGTCCTCCGTGTTCCCGGTGTTTGTTCTTCTTCTTATTGCCGCATGGCTGTTGCTGCGTTTTCTCGAACGCGCCAGTGAGGCGGATTGGGGAAACCGTTGGCTGAACCGGCTGGACGGGCTGAACCGGCTCTTTTGCCGTCATGTGCACGGCCTCGAGACGGCGCATCTGGATCTGCCGGATGACGGCCCCGCCGTGCTGGCGGCAAATCACGTCTCGGGATTGGATCCGCTGCTGCTCATTGCCGCCAGCCGCCGCCCCCTGCGCTTCATCATCGCCAGCGAGCAGTACCACCGCTTCGGCCTGGAGTGGCTGTTCCGTGCGGTCGGTTGCATTCCCGTGGACCGCACCGGCCGGCCCGAGCGCGCCTTCCGTGAGGCCCTGAAGGCCCTGCGCGCCGGCGACGTGGTGGCACTGTTCCCTCATGGCACCATCCATCTCGACAGCGATCCTCATCGCACGCTCAAACCCGGCGTGGCGCGCCTCGCACATTTGGCGGGCGTGCCGGTGCATGCCGCGCGCATCGAGGGCGTACGCGGCCAGGGTCTGGTGGTCGCCTCGGTGCTGCTGCCGAGTCGCGCCCGCATCACGGGCTTCGCTCCCGTTCCCTGCCATCAACTTTCCGGTCACGATTGTCTCGCGCGCCTGCAAAGGCTCATCGAAGTGGCCGACAAAAATCCATAACGGTACGGCGGGCTCGGCCCCTTATCCGCCGCCCGCGCCCATCCGGCGTCTTGAACCCGCCGCCGCCGCCCCCATCTAGCACACCAATCGAAACGTTTTTGCTCCGAGGTTGCGCTGCATGCGAATGGACAAGTTGACCACCAAGTTCCAGATGGCCCTGGCCGAGGCCCAAAGCCTGGCCGTGGGTCGCGACCACCAGTTCATCGAACCGCTGCACCTGATGACCGCCCTGCTCGACCAGCAGGGCGGTACGGTGCGTTACCTGCTCAGCCAGGCGGGCGCCAATGTGAATGCCCTGCGCTCCCAGCTGGGCGAGGCACTCGACAGGCTGCCGCGGGTGGAAGGCAATGCCGGCGAGGTGCACCTGTCCAACGACCTCGGGCGCCTGCTCAATCTCACCGACAAGCTGGCGCAGCAGCGCAAGGACCAGTACATCTCCTCGGAACTGTTCGTGCTGGCGGCGGTGGAGGACAAGGGCCAGCTTGGCGACCTGCTGCGTAAGAGTGGCGCCAGCAAAGCGGGTATCGAGCGCGCCATCGACAACATCCGCGGCGGCCAGAAAGTGGACGACCCGAACGCCGAGGAACAGCGCCAGGCACTGGAGAAATACACCATCGACCTCACCGAGCGCGCCGAACAGGGCAAGCTCGACCCGGTCATCGGTCGCGACGACGAGATCCGCCGTGTCACCCAGGTACTGGCGCGCCGCACCAAGAACAACCCGGTGGTGATCGGCGAACCGGGCGTGGGCAAGACCGCCATTGTGGAAGGGCTCGCGCAGCGCATCGTCAACGGCGAAGTGCCCGAATCTCTGAAGGGCCGGCGGCTGCTCGCCCTGGACATGGCCGCGCTGATCGCCGGCGCCAAGTTTCGCGGCGAGTTCGAGGAACGCCTCAAGGCGGTGCTCAACGACATCGCCAAACAGGAAGGCAACATCATCCTGTTCATCGACGAAATCCACACCATGGTGGGCGCCGGCAAGGCCGAGGGCGCCATGGACGCGGGCAACATGCTCAAGCCTGCGTTGGCGCGCGGCGAACTGCATTGCATCGGCGCCACCACGCTCGATGAATACCGCCAGTACATCGAGAAGGACGCGGCCCTGGAACGTCGTTTCCAGAAGGTGCTGGTGGACGAGCCGAGCGTGGAGGACACCATCGCCATCCTGCGCGGCCTCAAGCCCAAGTACGAAGTGCACCACGGCGTCGAGATCACCGACCCGGCCATCGTCGCGGCCACCACGCTTTCGCACCGCTACATCACCGACCGCCAGCTGCCCGACAAGGCCATCGATCTGATGGACGAAGCCGCCTCGCGCATCCGCCTGGAAATGGACTCCAAGCCCGAGGAAATGGATCGCCTCGACCGCCGCCTCATCCAGCTCAAGATCGAACGTGAGGCGCTGAAGAAGGAAAGTGACGAGGCCTCGCGCAAGCGCTTCGCCGATCTGGAAAACGAGATCCGCAAGCTGGAACGCGATTACGCCGACCTGGAGGAGATCTGGAAATCTGAAAAGGCCGCCCTGCAGGGGACCCAGCACATCAAGGAAGCACTGGATCGTGCGCGCCTGGATCTGGAAACTGCGCGGCGCGCCGGTGACCTGGCACGCATGTCCGAGTTGCAGTATGGCCGCATTCCGGAATTGCAGAAACAGCTCGACATGGCCGCCCAGGCGGAGATGCAGGACACCCGGTTGCTGCGCAACAAGGTAACCGACGAGGAGATCGCTGAGGTAGTGTCGAAGTGGACCGGCATCCCCGTGTCGAAAATGCTTGAAGGCGAGCGCGACAAGCTGCTGCGTATGGAGGAGGCGCTGCACAAGCGCGTGGTGGGTCAGGCGGAGGCGGTGCGTGTGGTGTCCGACGCCATCCGCCGCTCGCGCGCGGGCCTGTCCGATCCCAACCGGCCCATCGGCTCCTTCCTGTTCCTCGGCCCCACCGGCGTGGGCAAGACCGAGCTGTGTAAGGCCCTCGCCGAGTTCATGTTCGACACCGATGAGGCCATGGTGCGCGTCGACATGTCCGAGTTCATGGAAAAGCACTCGGTGGCGCGGCTCATCGGCGCCCCGCCGGGCTACGTGGGCTACGAGGAGGGCGGTTACCTCACCGAGGCGGTGCGCCGTCGCCCCTATTCGGTGATCCTGCTCGACGAGGTGGAGAAGGCCCATCCGGACGTGTTCAACATCCTATTGCAGGTGCTCGATGACGGCCGCCTCACCGACGGGCACGGCCGCACCGTCGATTTTCGCAACGCGGTGGTGGTGATGACCTCGAACCTGGGCAGCCAGGTCATCCAGGAACTCGCCGGCGAGGAACACTATGACCAGATGAAGGCCGCGGTCATGGAGACCGTGGGCCAGTACTTCCGCCCCGAGTTCATCAACCGCGTGGACGAGGTGGTGGTGTTCCACCCGCTGCAGAAGGATCAGATCCGCGCCATCGCCGCCATCCAGACCGGCTATCTACAGCGACGCCTTGCCGAGCGCGACATCCGGCTGGAATTCAGTGATGCCGCCCTCGACAAACTGGGCGAGGCAGGCTTCGACCCGGTGTACGGCGCCCGTCCGCTCAAGCGCGCCATCCAGAGCCAGGTGGAGAACCCGCTCGCGCGGGCCATGCTGGAGGGACGCTTCGTCGCCGGCGATCGTATCGTGGTGGAGCGTCGCGACGGGGAATTGGTCTTCACGCACTGAGGCTTCCCTTCTCGCACACTGCTCCGTCCTTCCAACGCTGTCGCTTAGTCACATCACTGCAGGCGAGACAGAGGCTAGGCAATACGCATTAACCGCCGGCCGCAAAAAGATTCGTCCCTTCTCCCGGAGGGAAAGGGGGTAAGAGGGCAGGCTACGTGACCAAGAGACAGCTTCCAACAAGGGGCGGTGTGGCCTCGACAGCAAACAGTGATGCGACGGCCAAAACGCCCCGGTGGGCTGTTGGCACCACGGGCTTGATGCCACAATGCGCACATGACCGTTGACGCGATGACTGCGTGGTGGGGTGAGTATCACCTGGCGCAAGGCGAAGTGGGGTGCTGGCACGTAGGCACCTTGACCCTGTGGGTGGAACACCGCCGCCGGGAATGGCGTATCGGTCAGGAACGCGCGGTCGCCGCCGACGAACACGCGGGCATGGAGACATGTGCCGGTATTCCGCCGCAGGCAGAGGTGCTGCGCTTCGGTGCGGGCGACAGCGGCAACAGCGTGCAATTGCTGCCGCTGCTCGCCGATCGGCAAGTCGTCGCCCGGCTGTCGCAACCGCTGCGTGTGCTGCCGGGCGAGGCCGTCACCCTGTACGTGAGTTCACCCCTGTGGCTCGCGGTGCATGTGGGCGAGCCACCGCGCCTGCTCCATGAAACGCCCGCGATCCGGCTGTCGGATACCTGGTTCGGCCCGCCGGTGAAGGAGGGCGGGCTTGGTTATGCCGCGAGCACGCGCGCCCAGACCGACGTGCAGGCGCTTCGCCCCAATCCGCTGCGTGCCGTCACGCCGGTCCACATCCGCAACGTGACCGACGCGGCCTTCCACCTGGAGCGCATCAACATGCCGGCGCCTTTTCTCGCTCTCTACCGTGCGGACAACGGCATACTGTGGACCGACGCCGTGACGCTCACGCGCCAGGGCGACGAAGATGCGCTGGCCACCTTGAGGCTCGATAACGGGCTCCCACCGCAAGCGGGGGCGGGGGTGTTGCTCGCGACGCCGCGCCGCCAGGTGGAACGCGGCTTCGTGCTGTTCCAGGCCCTCAGCCGCATTTTCTACGAGTGAACCGCACACGCTGAACCGCCGGGGAGAGGCCGATGGACTGGGACGCGATTACCAGCCTGCTCAGTAACGATTACCTGCCCAAATTGATTCACGCCTGTGTGGTGCTCGCCATCGGCTATGTGCTGGGCAAGAGCCTCAGCCTCGCCGCTGTTTACGTCGCCCGCAAGTACCTGGCGGCACAGGGCCTGATGATCGTCCGGCGCACCGCCTTCTGGCTGGCCATGGCCGCCGCCATCGCCTCGGCGCTCGCACACCTGGGCTTCGACGCGAGTGTGCTGCTGGGGGCGGCGGGCATCCTCACCGTCGCCGTCGGCTTCGCTTCGCAGACCTCGGCTTCCAATCTCATCAGCGGGCTTTTCCTCATTGCCGAACGTCCGTTCGTGGTGGGTGACGCCATCAAGGTGGGCGATACCACCGGCGAGGTACTCTCGGTGGATCTGCTTTCCGTGAAACTGCGCACCTTCGACAACGTGTACGTGCGCGTACCCAACGAATCTCTGATCAAGTCGGAGATCGTCAACTTCAGCCGGTTTCCCATCCGGCGCATCGATGTGGCGGTAAGCGTCGCACGCCACGAGGATATCGGCCGTGTGCGCGAGGTTCTCATGCAGGTGGCGGAAGAGGAACCGCTGTGCCTTGCCGAGCCGTCGCCGTTGTTCATCTTTCTGGGCTTCGGTGAATCGGCGCTGAACATCCAGTTCTCCGTATGGGCACAGCGGGAGAACTTCCTCGTGGTGAAAAACGGTATTCAAGAGGCCATCAAGCGCGCCTTCGATGCGTGCGGCATCACCATCCCGTTCCCGCAGCGCGATGTGCACATGAACCTGCCCGAGGCGGAAGCCCTGATGCAGCAGGTGCGGACAATGGGCACCCCGTAATCACACGACGGTCAAAAGAATCAACATCGAGGAGAATGCCCATGGCTATTGCCGAACCGGCGGTGGAACGCTATGCAACCCAACCCGTGGCCAAGTACCTGGCGGCCACACGGCCGCCGTTTCTGCTCGCCAGCGTGGCACCGGTGATCATCGGCCTGGCGGCGGCATACCACGACAATGTCACCCTCATCGCCTTCACGGCATTGCTCACGCTGCTCGGCGCCATGCTGGTGCAGGCGGGCGTGAACGTGCTCAACGACTATTACGATGCGCTCAATGGCACGGATGCCATGAATCAGGAGCGCATCTATCCCTTCACGGGCGGTAGTCGTTTTATCCAAAACGGTGTGCTTACGGAGCGGGAGACCGCCGTATTCGGCACCCTGCTGTTCGCCTTGAGTGCGGTCATCGGCCTCGTTCTGCTGCCATACGCCGGTTTTGGTCTGGTGGGGGTGGGATTCGTGGGTCTGCTTATCGGCTGGGCCTATTCGGCACCGCCGCTGGCGCTGAACAGCCGCGGCTTTGGCGAACTGTCCGTGGCCCTCGGCTTCGGCTTCTTAATCCCGCTCGGCACCGACATGGTGCAGCGCGGTGACTTCGCCGCCCTGCCGTTGCTTGCCGCCGCGCCCTACGCCTTGCTGGTGGCCGGCCTGCTCTACATCAACCAGTTTCCCGACCGCCTCGCCGACGCGGCGGCAGGCAAGCACCACTGGGTCGTGCGGCTCGGACCGCAGCGCGCACGCTGGGGCTATCTGGCCCTGGTGCTCGGTGCCTACGGCATGTTGCCGCTGTTGGTGCTGGTGGGCGCCTTACCCGTGCCTGCATTGCTCGGACTCATCGCCCTGCCGCTGAGCCTGCGTGCCGCCGCGGATGTGCTGCGCTTCGCGGCGACGCCCGCCCGGCTCGCGCCGGCCATCCGCCTCACCATCGCCGCCATGCTGCTGCACAGCGTTACGCTGTCCTTGGGGCTGGTGCTCGCCGCCTGATAGCGCGTACTGCTCCGCGGCTCTGTGTGACGAGCGGGACGGGGATACGTCTCAGGCCGGGACGTGCTGGTCGAGGAATTCGCGGATGAACGAGGCGGGTCTGCTGCCGGTGAAGCGGCCCACTTCCTCGCCGTCCACGAACAGGATCACGGTGGGGAATCCACGCAGGCCGTAGCGGCCGCACAGCTTCATGTTCTCGTCCGCGTCGACCTTGGCCAGGCGCACACTGCCCGCATACTCTTCCATGACCTTGTGCAGGATGGGGGCGAGCGAAAGGCACGGACCGCACCAGTCGGCCCAGAAATCCACGAGCATGGGGACTTCGGCGGATGCCTGGAGAACCTTGTCGTCGAAATCCTCGACGGTGGCTTCGAAGATGAGTGTGTTGTTCATGAAACCGATGTGATTGAGAGGCTGCTCAAGTGTGGGGGGCGGTCAGACACGGCGCAATTACCCGGATGGGCTATCCCTGATGGCAAGAGGCGCGTTGCCTGGTTCGCGACCGTACACTCACGCCATGCCTCTGTATCCGACCTTCTCACATCCTTGGGATATGACGCCCCGGGAGGCCGTGGCCCTGCAACGGGAGCTCGCTCCCCGCGTGCAGCGAACGGGGCGGCTCGATGCGGTGCGTTGCGTGGCGGGTGTGGACGTGGGTTACGAACAGGGCGGCGCCGTGACCCGGGCAGCGGTGGCGGTGCTGGATTTTCCCGGGCTCGGGCTGCGCGAGCAGGTCGTGGCGCGGGCGCCGACGCATTTCCCTTATGTGCCGGGATTATTGTCGTTTCGTGAGATCCCGGCCGTGCTCGAGGCCTTCGCCGTTCTCGAAAGCACACCGGACCTGGTGCTCTGCGACGGGCAGGGCCTGGCTCATCCGCGCCGCTTCGGGCTGGCTTGTCACCTGGGCGTGCTCCTGGACGTAGCCACCATCGGCGCCGCCAAATCACGCCTGCTGGGCGAGCACGCCGAGGTGCCGCCGCAGCGGGGCGCCTGGGTGCCGCTCATGGACATGGGCGAGGTCATAGGGGCGGTACTGCGCACCCGCACGAACACCCGCCCGTTGTTCGTTTCCATCGGCCATGCCCTCGATCTGGAGGAGGCCATCCACTGGACCCTCGCCTGCACGCCGCGCTATCGCCTCCCGGAAACCACCCGCGCGGCGCACCGGCTCGCCTCGGGTTAGCAGACGTTTTCTCCCGCCAACACGCCGGGACGCCAGGGAATCATTCTTCTCTCCCCTCGCGCTCTTAGCGTCTTGGCGAGATCAAAAATTCGTTCATGTGGGATCAGTGGTGGGTCGCCAGTTGCGGCGTTCCCGACAGTTGCACGGAAACGAGCCGCAGCTCGTCGCCGCTCATCAGTTGGGTGCGAATGCCGCTGCAATGGCCGCACAGCAGACGGTTGGGGGTGGTGTCGGTTTCCGCGCCGCAGGTCAGGCAGCGCACGCGCACTGCCGCACTCTCGATGATCAGCTCGGCGCCCTCGGCGCGGGTGCCGGCGCTGGCGAAGGGGAAGGCGTCGGCCAGCAGGTTCGGTTCGATGCCGGAAAGCGGCCCGACGCGCAGAACTACCTGTTCGACCCGCTCGGCATGATGCTCCCGGGCGATGTCCAAGACCTCGCGCAACAGGTCCTGGCAGACTGGGAGTTCACGCATGGCCGACGTCCACCGCGAGCATCTCGGCGGGCAGTGCCCAAGTGGCGCGCGCATCATCGGAGGCGAGCTTCTGGAGCCCATGGTCGCCCGGGATGACCGGCTCGCCCTGTGACATGGGCAGGCTGATTTCGCGCTCGATGCCCCCGGCGTTGCAGCGTGCCGTACGGCCGTCGAGCTGGATCACCTGCATGGGGATGCCGAGGCACATGACAATGTCCGTTGCGGCGAGCGGGGCCAAAACGCTGGCGGCATACTAAGCCATCCATGCAGCGCCCTCAATGCGTGGTTGCGTCGCCGGGCCATCATCACCTCTCTCGTCATGACGCCTTCAGACTATTGCGAAGATCCCCGTAACCGGTTTACGTTGGCTCGGCTGTCAAGGGCCGGGTATCGGCAATGCGCTCTTGGCGGAGGCGCGGCGCCCATGCGGAGTGCATCGAAGGCGGTACCCCTGGTTTCACCTTAGCCGTTTCCTGCCGACACCGGTGGGTTCGCGTCATCGATGTCTCTGGACCGGCGCCCGGCGATCGTGGTGGACATGGAACTTGGGCGCTGCACCGGTCCTGGGGAAACCCGCGAATTCGCCATGAACTTGCTACAGGAACGGAACCATGGGACTCGATGACATCCACGTGGGTGTGGTGAACGGCAACGGCAACGGTCGGGCGTTGCTGAACGAAATCGCCCGCCTGCTCCAGCACCTGCTCGAAACCGGTGAAAGTGCCAGCATCGATCTCGCGCGGCTGCCGCTTTCCGGCGAGGACTATGACCTGCTGGATGAGGTGCTGGGTGAAGGCGAGGTCCATGCGGAAGTGTCCGCGCTCGGCGCTACCGAAGTGGTGGAGACGGGCGTCCCGGGCGTTTGGTGGGTGACACACTACAACGCCGACGAGGAAGTCATGGCGGAATTCATCGAAGTGGCGTTCTGTCCGGAGATCCTCCGCAGCGCCGCGGAAGACGTGAACGAGGGCCTCGAGGCCTTGCGCGCGCGCCTGTTCGAAGAACATCTGAGCGGTTGAACGCCGGCCGGGGGCGACCGGCACGGGCCGCGGGTTCAGGTGATGAGGCGCTGATCGGCGGTGGCGATGTCGCGCAGGAAAAGCCGCAGCTCCGCCTCGGCGTCCGCCCTGCTGTCGAACGGCCCATGATCGAGCCCTTCCCGCGTGGCGAAGTACCACTTGTCACCGACACTGAACAGACGCCCGGACCGAAAAGGGACCGGGCGGTCCTCGCCCTGTCTGTTTGCACGCATGCCATCACTCCTTTGGTTTGCCCTGCGTCTACCAATTACTAACGTCCGACAGGCGCCTGTCAAGCATGGGTCCTCAACTTGTTCGTTTTGCGTCGAGCCCATGAACCACAGCAAAAAGCGTGAACCAAGTCAGGTTTCGGTGTTGCTGCGGTGGGCGGCCTTGAGTCTGTCACATACCCCTGCTACCGTCCGCGCTGGCCGGCTGGACCCGTAGTTTGGTGCAGAGTTTCCGGCAACTGAAAGGAGGCTTTTCCATGTCCCAGGTAGACAAGGCAGAAATCCTGGCGCTGATTCGTCGCGCCAAGTCATCCCACATCCGCTGGCGTTCCTATGCACAGGGGTTGGTCAACGGTGTCCCGGTCGATGACGACAAGGCCCCGGTCCGGCACACCGACTGCCGTTTCGGCCAGTGGTATTTCGGCGAAGGCACCCGCTTGCTCAGCGACCTGGAGGTGTTCCGGAACATTCAGGCTCCGCACGAGATGCTGCACGGCATTTACGAGCAGATACACGGCCTGGTGGCACGCAACGAGCTTGAGGCCGCCATGGGCAAGTTGCAGCAGTTAGTGGAGATTTCCCGCACCCTGCTCGAGCAGATCGAGCTCCTGGAACAGGAAGTGAACGCTCGCTGGTAGGCGCGGCCTGACGCGATTTTTCGATGAGTCCCCGTTGTTTGTACGGCCGTCCAGCGGTGGCGTTTACCAGCGCGTGCCGAGACTCAGACCCAGGTAGTCACCGCCAAGACCGGTGTCGTCGATGCCGAAATCGCGGAACTCGCCTTCGGTGAACCAGCGACGGTAGTCGATGCCGAACGAGTCCCGTCCGACGATCCATTCCACACCGACACCGAGGTGAGCGGTGGGCGAGGCGGTCTCTTCTTCCACGGTCCGCGGCACGCCGCCGGCCGTGCCGCTGGTCCGCAAGCGACTGCCCTGGAATCCCACCGCGGCCATGGCGTAGGGCCGCAGCGCGCCGCGCGGCGGCTGCAACCGGAGGCCGTAAGTGATCGCCGCTACCGTGAGTTCGGTGGTGTTACTGGCGGTATCGAGTGTGGGCGGCAGGGCCGGGGTGTCGTAGGAGCGCTCCGAGAGCCAGAGCTCCAGGTTGGCGGCCAGCAAGCCATCCAGCGCGACGGGCGACGAGGCGCTCAGGCCGACGGTGAAGCGCGGGCTGTCATTGCGCAGGCCCGTGGGGCTTTCCTCGCCGTCGAGCGAACCCAGCAGGACGCGAAAGGAAAGTTCGGGCTCGCCGAAGGGATCGCGCGGCTGTGCGCAGGCGCCCGTGGCGGCCAGCGCCAGCACCGCCATAAGAACCGGTTTAAAGCCGTGTTGCCCCATTCCACCTCCGCCGAACTGTGCGCCCCGATTCGCCCTGACTGTAACCCAGGAGCGACGCCGCAGTGGAGCGTTCCTGTCACGGATTCAACGTGGATGGATTCCGGCTGCGCCGGAGGATGAAAGCACAGCGTCCCGCTATCGGCCTCTGTTTCTTCCCGAGCTTGCTGCCAAGCGGGGCCGCCACGAGGGCGGCCGTGCGCGTCCACTGCTTTGCCAGCCCGCCAGGCAGGCCGTTTCAGCCCGTCACCATGACCAGGTCGATGGGAACCGGCGAGATCACCACCCCCTCCGGTAACAGGTTGTCGGAGCGCAGTTTGACCGAGGTGGCCTCCTCTTCCACCCAACACACGGCGTAGCGCATCAACTCGTTGGCGTTTTTCAGCGCCAGTTTCTTCTTGATGTTTTCGCGATGGGCATCCACGGTCTTCACCGAACGGTGCAGGCGCTGGGCGATTTCCGACGAGGACAACCCGAGGCCGAGCAGACGCAGCACTTCGATTTCCCGGTTGGTCAACGGCAGGTGCGTGGCGGCGGCCTGGGGCTGGTCGCTCACATTGGACATGCGGGCGAGCAGTTCATCGGAGGCGTAGTGGCCGCCGGCGGCCACTTTGCGAATGCCAGCGAGCAACACATCCGGCGCCTCGCTCTTCATTACGAAGCCCCGCGCCCCCGCGGCGATGGCGCGGTCACCGTAGCGCAGTTCGTCGTGCATGGTGGTGACCAGCACCGGCACCTGGGGATAACGAGCGGTCAGGAGTTTGATGAATTGCAGCCCGTCCACGTCGGGCAAAGTCAGGTCGAGAAGAATTACGTCGACGGCGATTTTTCCCAATGCACAAAGCGCTGCGTGGGCATCCCCTGCTTCGGCCACCACCGCAATGTCCGGTTCGCGGCTGGGCAGCGTGACCAGGCCGAAACGCATCACATCGTGATCTTCGATTACCAATGTTCTTATCGTTTTCACTGCCTACTCTCCTGTTTTTCCATTTCCCTGAAGCTGCATATCGAATCGCCGATTCCGCGGGTTGTGAATCGATGTCTGTCAAGGAAACCAACGTCAGAACTCCGCTACTCCCTTGTGCATCAATACCCAAACTCAAATGAATAGGGAATATCCTGAGAGTTTCGCTTCGCCCCCCGGTTCACAATCGCTGCGGCCCTAACAATCATCAGGCGAACGGGTGACCATTTGATGACTTCGCGTGTTGCGCCCGCTTCACAGTATGAAGTGCGTTTTCTGCTCTGGTTATTCCCCTTTCTGGTCGCCTTGGTACTTGCCGTCTTGTGGCTTCGCGACACGTCTGCCCCCCTTTCGGTGATCCTCGTCGCCGCGGTGGTGATGAGCTGGCTCCCGCCCGTGCTTGCGGCGCGTTCCATGCACCTCGGCCTATCGAATCTGTGGACCTACCTTGGCTTTGCTTACGGCCTGCTGGGCCTGTGTGCGGTGTGGTACACGGCACAGGCGAGCGCCACCGGCGACCTGGTGTGCGATCTGTCGCGCTGGGGGCGCGTCAGGCTTACCGAGGCGCTGCTGATCACCAGCGGGCTTTGGCTGGCGCGGGCACCGCGACCGGCCATCGCCTGGCCGTTGGCGTTGGGTGGCAGCGCCCTGGCGGCCAGCCTGTTTCCGAAACTGTTTTCTCCAGAGTTGCAAGTGCTGGCTTCGCTGGCGACCGCCGCCTTACTCCTGGCCGTCAGTTTGCACCTGCTCCGTCAGCAAAGTCGACCAGTCCAGGCCGGCTGGCTTGTCTTGGGTGCGGGACTTCAACTGACGTCGGTGCTGCTGCTGTTGATGTTGCGCCCTGAGCAGGCCGCCGGATGGACCTTCGCCACTGCCGCCATGTTGAGTGCGGGCGGGTATGCGGCGTGCGTGACCGGCCTGTTCCGGGCGGTCGGCCTGCACGCGCGGGGCGGGGGTACTACCGTGTCCCGAGCGGATGCCCGCGCGTTGGCAGACTTGCTGACCTACGAAACCTGTTCGGTGCTGCTGGATACACAGCTGCGCATCCATGGCGCGAACCGCGCCTTCGCCACGGTCGTAGGGCATGAATGCGAAACACTGCCCGGTCGTTTCATCGGCGAGTTCGATCTGGGAATCGACGTGGTGACATGCTGCCGCGCTGCCGAACGCCAGGCCCGTACGCTGCTCATCTCCACCACATCGAGCCCTGGCGCAGCGTCTCCTTACGCCTGGCGCGGTAGCATCCAGCCCGTGGCCGGTGAAGACGGCACCTTCGAATATCTGCTCGTCAGCCTAGTGGATACGAATGCGCGCCAACCTGTATTGGCGGGTTGCTTGGGCGAGGGCTCGCGGGCGATTCTTGAGCACGTGAGTGACGCGATCATCGTCTGCGACCTGAATGGCGCCATCGCGCAGGTGAACGGCGCAGCGGAAAAAATGACCGGCTATGCGCAGCACCTGCTCACCGGCATGACAGTGTTCGACCTGCACTCGGATGTCCACCCGCGCGTTCGCGCGGCCTTCCACAACCTGCGTAACGGCATCCCGGTGCGGCTCGAGTTTCCGTTGCTGCGGCGTGACGGCAGTTGCGGACACGTGGAAGTGGCTGCAGCGCCGTTCCGCGCGGGCGAGCAGCGCCTCGTCATGGCAAGTCTCAGGGACATCACTGATCGCAAGCTGGCCGAGGAGCAGTTGCAGCGCAGCGAAATGCGCTGGCGCGCCGTCTTTGACAACGGCGGCACCGGTATCGCCATGATCAGCCCCGACGGCCGCATCATGAACGCGAACGCCGCCATGTCCGACATTTGCTGCCATGACGGCGACCACCTGCCCGACCTCGCCTGGGAGGGCCTTTTCACGGACGCGCCGCCCCTTGCCCAGATAGTGGCCACGGGTGACGGTTACTCCGGCCGGCATCGCCTGCACACGGGAGACCGGCAGTTGCGCTGGGTGGATCTGACCCTGAGCGCCGTGCGCACCGATGCCGGGCAGGTCGACTTCTTCATCGTGATGGCCACCGACGTCACCCACACCCACTTGGCGGAACTCGGCAGGCAACGTCACCAGCAGGAGCTGGAACAGGCGAACGCACACAAGTCCCGCTTCATCGCCTCGGCCAGCCATGACCTTCGCCAGCCGCTGCAGGCCATGAGCATTCTCATCCACCTGCTGGACGAGCGCAGACTGGACGACCACAACCGCGAGATCATCACCCGCCTGCGGGAGGCGGTGGGCAATCTGGGCGACATGGTCGGTGCGCTGCTCGACCTGACCAAACTCGATGCCGGGCTCGTCGTGCCCGACATCGCGCCGGTGAGCCTCGAGCGTGTGATGCGCGTCATCAAGGAGGAGTTCGGGCCCATCGCAGAGTCCAAGGGCCTCCACCTGGAGGTGGAGACCTCGCGGGTCTGGGTGCGTAGCGACCGGCATCTGCTCACGCGCATCGTCCGCAATCTGGTTGCGAACGCCATGCGTTATACCAACGAGGGTGAGGTACGGGTAGGGGTGCGCACCGAGGGTGTGATGGTCGCCATCGAGATCGCCGATACGGGCGTCGGTATCTCCCAGACCGACCTGCCGCACATTTTCAAGGAATTCCATCAGGGTGCCAGCGGCCGCAAGCGTGAGGGACTCGGCCTCGGCCTGGCCATCGTCGAACACCTCGCGCGTCTGCTCGATGTACGTATTGCGGTGGATTCGGAGGTCAATCACGGGACCGTGTTCACCCTGTGGGTGCCGTTGCAGGAGCAACAGCCCCCGGTCACCGCGGGACAGCCCGAGGAGCCATGGATCCCAGCTCAGAAAGCGACCGCACTGGTGCTCGAAGATGATGCAGAGATCCGCGAGGGACTGGCGCTCTTGCTGCAATGCCAGGGATATCAGGTGGTGGATGCCGGTAGTTGCACAGAGGCCTTGCAGCGGATTGAAGGCAAAGTCGTTCCCTCGTTGGTGGTCGCAGACTACCGCCTGCCCGACGGCACCGGATTGGAGGTCATCCAGGCGATTCGCGAGCGGACACGCGGACAGGTGGCCGCCGTCATCCTCACGGGTGAACCCCTCGATGGCGTGAGGGCGGCCATTCAGGACACCGATTGCGAGTTGCTGGGCAAGCCGGCCACCACCCGACAGCTGCAACGTGCCATCGCAGCTGCACAGCAGGACAACGTGGAGGCCTGACCCGCTACATACCGATCCAGTCGGCGTTGCACCCGGTCGTGGACTCTGACGGGAAGCTGGCGCCACAGTAGACGTTGTTGGGCGCACCGTTGTCGCTGTGGCGATGTTGCACCGATCGGATCTTGGACAGGGATGCTACGAAAGCATTTACCACGTCAGGATCGAACTGCGTGCCGCGGCCGCGTTTCAGATAGGCCAGGGCGTCGGTGCGTGACCAGCGCTTCTTGTAGGGTCGATCGGACGTCAGGGCGTCATAGACGTCGCACACCGAGGCGATGCGTCCGCACATTGGGATATCTTCGCCTGATAGACCCGCCGGGTAGCCTTGCCCATCCCAGCGCTCGTGATGCGTCAACGCGATCACGCGCGCCATTTCCAGCAGCTCGTCGTCGGTGCCTGCGAGTATCTCCGCGCCGATCACCGTGTGCTGCTTCATGATGGTCCATTCCTCGTCGCATAAAGGACCCGATTTGAGCAGGATCGCGTCCGCCACGCCGATCTTGCCGATGTCGTGCAGAGGGCTTGCGTGCCGCAGCAACTGCACCTGGCGCACAGGCATTGCCAGGCGACGGCCGATGATTTCGCAAAACAAGCCCACGCGTATCACGTGCTGCCCGGTTTCGTTGTCGCGGTATTCGGCGGCACGCCCCAAACGGTGCACCATTTCCAGGCGCGTCCAGTCGAGCTGGCGATTCTTGTCGGACATGCGCTTGCGCAACGTGGCATGTACGCAGCGGGCGTGCGTCAGGCGCACCTGGTCAGCCAACAGCCGCACCATGCGTGCGGCGATTTCGAATGGCGACCAGTGTGCGCAAACCACATCCGTGACGCCCAGTGCGTGGATATGCAAGCGTTCCTGCGGGTCGTCTTTCGCAATCATCACGCAGCACGGCATCGCGTGTTCGCGGCAGCCTTGCGCAAGCGCATCGATCGCGGCCAGTTCGCCGCGGGGTGAGTAACACAGCGCAACATCGCAGTTTCTGCCGGAGAACACCCAGTCGGGGCCATTCGGATAGGGATGATTCCGCACCGCGATGCCTTCCTGTTTAAGCAGTGCACACACCTCACGTAATTCCCGACCGCTGCCGCAAACCAGAACACGCGCATTACGTGCACGCCGCAAATCGCTGTTGGCCAGTACGGAAGCGTATCCGAGCGCCTGCATTGCGAGATCTCCATGAACCGTTGTCGTGATCGTGGATTCGCGCACAGACGCGGCAAATAGGACCGTTACCGATTGAGGGTGATATGTGTGCTACGTAGCCTGAATCTCCGCCCAAGAAAAACCGAGGGCTGACTCAAAGCGCCAATGCGTGCGCCACGGAGGTGTGACGTGCAACAGATCATCAAGGCTGCCATCGTCTCGAACGATCCCATCAGCAGCGCCGTTTTATCCCGCCTTATCAAGGAGTGGCCCAGCGCCCGCGTACGCTGCGAGACGTTTCCGTCGATGCAGGCGGCACTCGGTACCGACTGGATCGACGAGTCGGACGTCGTGTTCGTCTCGGAACTACCGGACGACGAGAATCTTTCGGAAGCCGTAGTGGCGTTGCGCCAGCGTGCATCCAGTCCGGTGTGCTACGTCGTGGCTCCCGATCGGGGTCAGACCGCATTGGCGGAAGCGCTGCGCGCCGGCGCGCGGGATTACATAAACCGCTACGTCGTCGATGAAGACGACGTGCACCGCTGCCTGTGGGGCGTGCTCCGGGCACAGAATCTCGCCTTGCGGCATGCAGCCGCCGCGCAGATGGCCGTGTCCTGAGGAGATGATGTCCGTGGATGCATCGGCGATGCAGGTCAAGCCGCTTCGTGAACGCTGGCGGTGGTGGACACTGATCGGCGCAGGAATAACCGTGCCGGTGGTCTGGTGGATTTCCCATCCCACACGGGAAGACGTGGCTATAGCAGGCGCGCTGGCCCTGGCGGCAAGTGCTGTTGCCCTTGTCCAGGCCGTGCGTCGCAACCTCCGCTTGCGCGGCATCTACGAAGCACGGATCGCCGATCTGGAAAAGGATTTGGCAGCCGCGGAGAGAGAGAGCCCGTCCGAAGCCTTGCGCGTGGTTTCCGATCTGGTCGGTATCTGGCGCAACCACGTCGCCAATGTGCGGCGGCAAACACAAGAGGCCGTGGAATCGCTGGCCCAACGTTTTGCCGACCTGGTGACGCAGATCGATCGCGGCATGGCCGTGGACCGGTCCGACGGTGACCAGCCCTCCATGGAGCAGGTGTTCGGCGACAGCGAGCATGCCCTGGTGCAAGTCGTCGATATCATCACCGGCGATCTGGATGCCAAACGGCGGACTTACGCCAAGGTGGGTGAGCTGCACTCTCTGGTGGAGGAGATGTCCTCCATGGCGGATGAGGTGGGTCGGGTTGCCTCGCAGACCAATCTGCTCGCGCTCAATGCCGCCATCGAGGCAGCGCGTGCGGGCGACGCCGGCCGCGGTTTCGCAGTGGTAGCCGATCAGGTGCGTGAGCTCTCGACCACTTCAGCCGACGCCGGCAGCCGCATCGCCGACCGCAGCCGTCGTGCCACAGAAAGCATCGGCATCAGCGTTGCGGCCATCGAAGCCATTGAGGCCCAGGACGCCTCCGCCTCGCGTCGAGCTCTCGATACCATCACCGAGGTGCTCCAGCGACTGCGAACGGCCATGCAACGGCTCAGCGAGGCGGAGTCGACCATGCGCACGGTAAGCCTTGGCATCCAGTCGGAGATCGCTTCGATTCTGGTCTCGCTGCAGTACCAGGACCGTATCAATCAGATCCTCGCCGCCATCGAAGCGTCCATGGACGAGTGCACGCAGGCGCTGGTGATCGGTGTCGACGATCCGAAGCACTTCAGTGAACTGCTCAACCGTATTCAGCACCTGTACACCATGCAGGAGCAGCGTGACGCCCACCATGGTCAGCAGACGGAAGTTGATACCGACCAGGCCATAACATTCTTCTGAGGTAACAACCATGTCCAAGACAATCCTCGTAGTGGACGACTCGGCATCAATGCGCCAAGTGGTGTCGATCGCGCTGAAAAGCGCGAGCTTCGAGGTGTTCGAAGCGGGCAGCGGTGAGGAGGCGTTGGCGTTTCTCGACGGGCGTCGTGTCAACCTGATCATCAGTGACGTGAACATGCCGGGCATCGACGGCATCACCCTGGTGCGGGAAGTCAAAAAACGCCCTGCCTACAAGTTTACCCCGGTGATGATGTTGACCACCGAGTCACAGCCGGAAGCCATCGAGCGCGGCCGGCAGGCCGGCGCCAAAGCCTGGATGATAAAGCCGTTCAAGCCTGACGAAATGCTCACCGCCATCAGCCGGATCATTACAGCCTGAGGGAATGTCATGTCGTTGAATTGCACGAAAACTTCGCAAGGTCGTTTCGCACTCAGTGGTGAACTCGACATCTATAACGCCAACGAGGCGAAAGCCGCCATGCGCGACATCGTCAGCGATCGTGATGCCGAGGTGGATCTTTCGCAGATCACCGAGATCGACTTCGTCGGCATTCAGGTGCTGCTCGCAGCGAAGCATGAGGCCGAGAGTAACAACGGCGCGCTGCACCTGAGCGAGCCCAGTCCGGTGGTGAAGGATGCCCTGGAGCTGCTGGGTGTGGAACCGGCAGTGGCGACGCCGCAGGAGGCGGGTGAGTCATGAACCTGGACGAGGCGCGCAAGACGTATTTTCTCGAGGCGGATGAGCTCCTTGGGGAAATGGAACACGGGCTCCTGGACCTTGAGCAACAGGAGGACCCGAGAGAACAGATCAACAGCCTGTTTCGAGGCGCGCACACCATCAAGGGCAACAGCGGCGTGTTCGGATTCGAACACGTGGGCCGCTTCACGCACCGCGTGGAAAGCGTGCTGGATGCCTTGCGCAACGGCCATTTGCAGGTCACCAGCGCGCTGGTGGGCGAATTGTTGCGCGCCCGGGACCACATGGCGGAACTGGTTGCGCTTGCCGCGGAGGGGCGCGATCCGGATGCGGACACGCTGGCCCGGGGTGAGGCGATCACTGCACAGCTCGAAGGGTTGGCAGGGCACAGCCCGTCTGCGGTCGCAACCGCAGCGCATGTGGAAGTCGATACCGGGAGTGAACGGCGCTGGCATATCGAGTGGAACATCGGTCCGGACATGCTCGGACATGGCCTGGACCCGCTCTCTCTGCTGCGTTACCTGCGCAGCAACGGCCGTATCGAAGCGCCGCAGCTTATTGGCTCTTTTCCGGCGCTCTCGGAGTTCAATCCCGAAAAGTGCTACCAGTCAATTCGCTTCGATTATGTCACCAGCCTTAGCGCGGAGGCGGTCCGAGAAGCCTTCGAATTCTTCCTCGATGAATCGGAACTGGTCATCAGCCCCGACGAGGCGGTGGCGGGCAGTGCGGTTGCGGAAGGGGAGGCGATGACCGAGGCCGCGCTCAAGTCTGCGATGATGGAAATCGCGACCGAGGGCGTAGTCGAGCGCAGTGGGGTCGAACGCGGGACAATCGAGGCGCCCAAGGATAAGCCGCGCGCCCGCCTCAGTCCGGCCACGGCCATTCGCGTGGATGCGGCGAAGCTGGATCAGCTCATCAACCTGGTGGGTGAACTGGTGATCGCCGGCGCCACCAGCCATTTGCTTGCGACGCAGCTCGGCAACGAGCAGCTCATCGAGGCCAACTCGGCCATGACGCGGCTGGTGGAGGATATCCGCGATTCCGCCCTGAATCTGCGCATGGTGCAGATCGCCGAGACCTTTGCCCGCTTTCAGCGTGTGGTGCGCGATACCAGCCAGGAGCTCGGCAAGGAGATCGACCTGAGTATCTCGGGCGGTGAAACGGAGCTCGACAAGACCGTGGTCGAGAAGATCGGCGACCCGTTGATGCATCTGGTGCGCAATGCCATGGACCACGGCATTGAGTCGCCGGACAAGCGGCAGGCCGCGGGCAAGCCGCGCAAAGGCACCGTATCCCTGAATGCTTTCCATGACTCGGGCAGCATCGTCATCCAGGTGGCGGACGATGGCGGCGGCATAGATCCGGACACATTGCTGGCCAAGGCTCGCGATGCGGGCGTCGTCGGGCCGACTCAGACGCCTAGCCATCAGGAGATCCTTCGTCTGGCCTTCGAGCCGGGCCTCAGCACGGCCAACAAGGTAACCAATCTCTCGGGGCGCGGTGTGGGTTTGGATGTGGTCAAGCGCAACATCGAGGCCCTGCGCGGCACAGTGGATGTGGAGTCGGAGAAAGGCAATGGGACACGGGTCTCTATTCGCCTGCCGCTGACCCTCGCAATCATTGACGGTTTCCGTGTCGGCGTAGCGAACAGTTCGTACGTCATTCCGCTGGATACCGTCATCGAATGCATCGAAATCGAGGAGCGCAACGAGGCCAAGCGGGGGCAGGCGCACTACATCAACCTGCGCGGCGAAGTACTCCCATTCCTGCGCCTTCGTGAACTGTTCCAGGAAGCCGAATCCTCCAGGGAACGGCGCGAGAACATTGTGGTGGTGTCTTATGCCGGACAGAAGGCTGGTCTTGTGGTGGACGAACTGCTTGGCGAATACCAGACCGTGATAAAGCCGTTGGGTCGGCTGTTTCGGGGCGTGCACGGCCTTAGTGGAGCGACGATTCTCGGCAGTGGGGATGTGGCTGTCATCCTCGATGTACCGCAGCTCATCCAGACGGCGACCCAGGCCGCAGCGAACAGCCAACGCCACGTCGTGGCCATGTAATCGAAAGCGAGGAGATGAAGATGTTCAGTCATATGCGAATTGGAATGAGGCTTGGCCTTGGTTTTGGTCTGCTTACGGTGATGCTGGCGGTGGTGGCCGTCATTGGCGTGCTGCGGATGGCCGATTTGAATCATGAGATCGAAGTGCTCGCCAACGACCGGTATCCGAAGACGGTATGGGCGAACACTATGATCGACAACATGAATGTGGCGGCACGTGCCGTGCGCAATGCGGTGTTGCTGGAGGATCCTGCACAGACGAAGCAGGAACTCGATCGCATAGTCGCGTCGCGAGGCGTCGTTGACGAACAAGTCAAGAAGCTCCAGGAGACGATTCGGTCCGATGAGGGAAAGCGGCTGTTGGATGCGCTGGCTGTATCGCGTGCGGCGTACGTAGGCGATCAGGATAAGATGATCGAACTGATCTCTTCAGGGCGCAAAGCAGAAGCCATCATGCTCCTCATGGGTGGCATGCGAGCCACACAGGCCGCGTTCATCGGCAACATCGAAAAAGTCATCGAGTTCCAGGGCGGGCTGATGGAGGCGTCCGCAAAGGGTGCAGAACAGAACTATTTCGCAGCGCGGACCCTGATGATTACCATCGGCGTCGTGGCTGTCGTGTTCGCCAGTGGCATTGCCTTCTGGATGACCCGAAGCATCACCCGTCCCCTCAACGACGCGGTACACGTGGCCGAGCAGATCGCCAGCGGAAATCTCGATATCCATGTGGAAAGCAAATCGCGCGATGAGACGGGGCAGCTGTTGCAAGCCATGGCGCAAATGGTCGGTAAACTGTCGCAGATTATCGGCGAGATCAACAGCGCCACGGAAGCCCTCTCCAGTGCTTCCGAGGAAGTGGCGGCCACTGCGCAGTCCCTGAGTCAGGGCGCCACGGAGCAGGCGGCGAGCGTGGAAGAGACCAGCGCGTCCCTTGAACAGATGGGCGCCTCGGTGAAGCAGAACGCGGAAAACGCCAAGGTCACCGACTCCATCGCCACCACCTCGGCGCAGCAGGGCAACGAAGGCGGCAAGGCGGTGCAGGAAACCGTCGATGCCATGAAACAGATCGCCGACAAGATCGGCATCATCGAAGACATCGCCTACAAGACCAACCTGCTGGCGCTCAATGCGGCCATCGAGGCGGCGCGCGCCGGTGAGCACGGCAAGGGCTTCGCGGTAGTGGCCGACGAAGTGCGCAAACTGGCCGAACGCAGCCAGGTGTCTGCCCAGGAGATCTCGGGGCTGGCGGGCGACAGCGTCAAGATCGCCGAGCGCGCCGGCAAGCTGCTGGAAGAGATTGTGCCCAACATCAAGAAAACCGCGGAACTGGTCCAGGAGATCACCGCCGCCTCGGAGGAGCAGGCGACCGGCGTGGCGCAGGTAAACACGGCCGTCTCCCAGCTCGACAAAGTATCGCAGCAGAGCGCGTCCAGTTCCGAGGAGCTGGCGTCCACGGCCGAGGAAATGAGCTCCCAAGCGCAGCAACTGGCCGCCACCGTGTCGTTCTTCAAGCTGGCTGAAGGTAATGGTCCGGCACTTGTGAAGAAGCCCTCCAAAGCGCGCAAGCCTGCTGAGGCGACCGGCAGTCAACACGACGAGCACGCGGTCGGTGACTTCGAGCGGTTCGGGCTGGAGGGCGCGTGATGGCAGGCGGGACGGCGGTGACTGCCCCGTCCAGCACGGGGGTGACAGGCTCGGTGGGGCAGACGGACAAATACCTCACAGTGAGCCTCGGCGAGGCGCGATTCGGCATACCCGTGTCGCGCGTCAAGGAGATTATCGAATGCGACGCCATTACACCGCTGCCGATGGCCCCGGCGGCGGTCCGGGGTACCATCAACCTGCGCGGACGGGTCGTCCCGGTGGTGGACCTGGCGGTGCGCTTTGGCCTTCCGTCCATGACCATCGGCCGGAGGACCTGCATCGTGATTGCGGAAGTGGATCACGGCGACAAGACCCGGGCCTTTGATTTCGGGCTGTTGATTGATGCCGTCAATGAGGTCGTCGATCTCGCGCCGGGCGATATCGAACGTGCACCCACCATGAACGGTTCGATTCGCACGGACTTCGCACTGGGCATGGGCAAGGTGCGGGGCGCCTTTGTGCTGTTGCTGAAGATCGAAGCGCTGGTGGCGGTGGCCGAGATCGAAAGCCTGACGTCTTCCCTGCCTCTGCCACTCCTGGATAGTGGAGGAACACCCCATGGATGAACTGACAACTCTCTCGAACGTCGGTGGCAGCGTCGAGTTCGTCGGCGGCAAGGTCCTCACCTTCACCGTCGCGAACGAGACCTATGCCATCGGCATTCAGGACGTCAAGGAAATCATCGAATACGGTGGTGTCACCCGCGTGCCCATGGTGAATGCGCAGGTCAACGGGGTATTGAACCTGCGTGGGCGCATCGTCCCGGTCATCGATCTGGCGGAACGTTTGCAATTGCCCGGCGAGGCCGCGGGAAAGCGTTCCTGCGTGGTCGTGCTTGATGTAAAGCACGGAGACGAGGTGGTTGAACTGGGCCTGATGGTCAATGCCGTCAATCAGGTCATCACCGTGGAGGCGAATGATTTGCAGCAGGCACCGAGCTTCGGAGCCCGTATCCGGGACGATTTCATTCTGTCCATGGCGCGAGTGGACGGGGAGTTCGTGATCATCCTCGACCATCCGGCGGTGCTGTCCATCGACGAGATGGCCGAGGCCGTGCCATGTATCTAATCACGCAGAAGAAACCCGCGCCGAATCCGGCGTGGGTTCCTCCCCCGCTGCACGAGAAAGAGTTCGGGCGGTTGCGCGGCCTGCTGTTCCAGTGGGCCGGCATCAGCATGAACGACTCCAAGAAGGCGCTGGTCAGCTCACGCCTGGAAACGCGCCTGCGGCAACTGGAGATGCGGAGCTTTAGTGATTACTGCCAGCGGGTCGAGGAGAACGACGACGAGCGGCAGATCATGGTGGATCTGTTGACCACCAACGAAACGCACTTCTTCAGGGAGCCGCGCCATTTCGAGTATCTCTCGGCTCACATCCTGCCCACATTGCCGCGGTCCGGAAACATCAAGGTATGGAGCGCCGCCTGCTCGACCGGCGAGGAGGTGTACAGCCTCGCCATGACCTTGTCTGAACACACGGGCCACGAAAACTGGAAGGTCCATGGATCCGACATCAGCCGTCGCGTGCTGGACGTGGCGAACAAGGCGGTCTACCCCATGGCGTCTGCAAGCGAGATTCCCCATCGCTATCTATCGCGCTTTTGCCTGAAGGGTGTGCGCAGCCAGCAGGGCTCTTTCACCATTGAGCAGAACCTCAAGCGCAAGACGGAATTCTTCCACATCAACCTCAATGGCAGCTGGCCGGAGCTTGACAAGTATCACGTGATATTTCTGAGAAACGTCATGATCTATTTCGATACCGAGACACGGCGCAAACTCGTCGCACGACTGCGCAATCAATTGCTGCCTGGTGGCTACCTCATCGTCGGTCATGCCGAAAGCATGACCGTGCTGGATGGCGGGTTCTCATGCATACGTCCCTCTATCTACCAATTGCGGTGAGGTGCCATGACCAGACGATGCACCTCCGTGCTGGTGGTGGACGATTCCGCCGTCATTCGGCGGGTACTGACGGAAGTGCTCTCTGCGGACCCGGACATCGAGGTGATGGGTGCGGCATCCGATCCGATCTTCGCCATGAATCACATGCAGCGGCGATGGCCCGATGTACTCATCCTGGATGTGGAAATGCCCCGCATGGACGGGATCACCTTTCTGCGCAAGATCATGGCCGAGCGGCCGACGCCGGTGATTATTTGTTCGTCGCTGACCGAGCAGGGTGCAGAAACCACCATGGAGGCGATGAGCGCCGGCGCTGTGGAGATCGTCACCAAGCCCAAGCTGGGCGTGAAGGATTTCCTCGAAACCGAGGGCGTGAATCTGGCGCGGCTGGTCAAATCGGCGGCGCGCATCCGTACCGAGCGGCTTGCCTCTCGTGTGGTGGCGCGGCGGGCGCCGGCGGCGGGGCCGGCGATGGCGATGGCGGAAACCACCGATCGGGTGGTCGCCATCGGTACCTCCACAGGAGGCACTCAGGCCTTGGAGGTGGTGTTGTCGGCGTTGCCCGCTGTCGTACCCGGGATCGTCGTCGTCCAGCATATGCCGGAAAAATTCACCACCGCCTTCGCGCGACGGCTCGACAGCCTGTGCAACATCGAAGTGCGCGAGGCAAAGGACCGTGACCGGATCATTCCCGGTGTGGCCTACATCGCCCCCGGGGGGCGCCACATGCTCATGCGGCGCAGCGGCGCCCAATATTACGTGGAAGTGCGCGACGGGCCTGTGGTTAACCATCACCGGCCGTCGGTGGACGTGTTGTTTCATTCGGTGGCCAAGGCGGCGGGGGCCAATGCACTCGGGGTGATCATGACGGGAATGGGTGACGACGGTGCGGAGGGCATCCGGCAGATGCGGGCGGCGGGTGCGCACACCGTGGCGCAGAACGAGGAGACGTGTGTGGTGTTCGGCATGCCTAAAGAGGCCATCAAGCGCGGCGGCATCGATGCGGTAATGCCCCTCGATGGCATCGCACAGGAGATCGTCCGGTTCGGCGCTGGTGCAGCTGCAAAGGCGGTCGTCAATGGCTAGGCCCGCGCTGCTGCTGGTGGAGGATGACCTGTCGACGCGCCAGTCGCTGGTGCGCATGACACACGCGCGCGGTTACCCGGTGCGGCTGGCCCATTCACCCACTGAGGCGCTCGGGATGCTCGATGACGTCGCGGTGGTGGTGGCGGATTTTCGTATGGCCGGCATGACCGGGGTGGAGTTCCTGCGCTGTGTGCGGGCGAAGCGGCCGCTCGCGGCCCGCTACCTGCTGTCGCGAGCGCTTGGTATTGCCAACGTACGTCGCGCCGTGTCGGACGGCACTGCCATGGCGGCCTTTTCCCAGCCCTGGCACGCGGGACTGCTGTTGTTCGCCATCCGCAAGGGCTTTGAATGCTACTGCAAGCATCGCGCGGTGGAACGCACGAGCGGAGCGGAGGCGGCAGATTACGCATCCCTGCCAATGGTGCATGCAGCTGCCGCGGGTGGGCCCATCAGTTTCCGGGGGCAGGCACGTACAGGGGCTGCGGCCCAAGGAGGCAATCATGCTGACGGAACTGAGAATTGGGGCGAGGTTGACGTCAGTTTTCGGCGTCGTGACGATTCGGAATGTTTTGCCAGGGGGACGGACTTCGCCGGCTTGATTGAACCTGTGTAGCGCTGGGTGGCCGGGGGAATTGGGCGTCGCTTCGCAACGGCACATGGACGCCACGGGCTTGGCCGGGCTGTGCACCGATTCGGGTGCCTAACAGCTGTTCGCACCCTGAAACATATGCCATCTCGCAACGAGGCGAAGATCGCAAAGGAGAGGCCGAGCGAGAGTAGCGGAAAATCGTGCGTCTGTTCCAGCCATTGGCATCTTCGTGTCGTAGCGAGAGTCAATCCAGGTGTGGCGTGGCTCGGAACAGTTATTTGGGCGCTCTATCGGGAATTGCAGGCACGGTCGCTGTGCCCGCGATGGGAGGCAACTATGCCGGAAAACTCACACCCGTTTCGAACACGGCCGGTGTGGAAATGCGCAACTCTGTCCCATGATCGGACAGCAGGGGCGACCGTCCGTGGCAGTTTGATTCTGACGCCCGTGGCCCGTGCATACCTGTGCCCCGGGTGGCGTATCCGACACCATCGGGAACCGCTCCAGTGCCCCGCACCCTGAGAGACACGGGCACGGCCGGATGTGATTGGCCCCCCGCAACGGGCGTCTGCGCCCCTTCGGTGCGGTCGGTGCAGAGGTGCGGACGTGACGTGAACAACGTGTGGATTGCCGACGACATCGATGTCCGGGCGTTCCGGTATCGCGTGTCCCAGAAACGTGGGAGCTCCGTTGTATCGGCTGCGTGCGAAGTGCGGCCGTGTGAAGCAATTCGGCTATCGGTCGGGAGGGATCGTGATCGTGATGAAGAACATGAAGATCGGAACACGCCTCGGTAGCGGCATAGCGCTCATTCTGCTTCCGTTGATTGTCGCCTGTATCGTAGCGCTCATCCTGTTTCAGGGAGTGATTGTGGCCAATCAGGAAGCGCGCGAGAAAATGGAGCAGGCGATTTTCCAGGTTAAAAAGGAAGTGGACCACCTGGACTGGACGAACCAGCTCAGTAACAGCTTTTTACTTGGCCGGGAGTTCACTGGACAGCTGGACTGGACGCGCTGCGACTTCGGGCAGTGGTATTACGCCTTCCGCGACAGCGGGGCGTACGCGCACGCGAGCCGGGAATTTCGCGAGGTCTTCGATGCGGTGGAGGACGAGCATCGCGCCTTGCATGCCTCGGCGCAGCGTATCGTCGCGTTGGTCCGGGAGGGCGCAAGTCAGCGCGCCATGGCCGTCTACCATGACGAGACCCTGCGTCTGCTCGCCCAGCTGCGCAGCCGCTTGGGGGCGCTTGATGCGGCGCTGACCCACGAGCGCGACGCCGCCGTGGCGAACGCGGACCGCCTCGCCGGAACGGCTCGCCTGCTGGTGGCGGCCGCCCTGGTGATTGCGTGTCTCATCGCCGTACCGCTTGCCTATGTGCTGACCCGCAGCGTTACGCGCCCGCTCGGTCACGCGGTGGATGTCGCCAATCGGTTGGCCCAGGGTGATCTGTCCGTACGTGTGGCGGCCGGGTCCGGCGACGAGACCGGTCAGCTTCTGCTCGCGCTGCGGCGCATGCTGCAATCGCTGTCCGCGGCGGTCAGCGAGGTGAACAGCGTCGCCTGCGCCTTGTCGAGCACCTCGGCCCAGGTGAACGGAACGGCGCAGTCGCTCAGCGCTGGGGCGAGCGAACTCGCCGCCAGCGTGGAGCAAACCGGCACGTCGCTGGCGAGCATGACCGCCAGGGTCCAGCAAAACACCGATGACGCGAGGGCGACGGATGCCATCGCGGCAGCGGCGGCTTCACAGGCTTCCGATGGCGGGCGTGCCGTGCAGGCGACCGTGCTCGCCATGCGCAGCATTACGGATAAGATCTCGCTGGTCGAGGACATCGCCTACAAGACCAATCTGCTGGCGTTGAATGCCGCCATCGAGGCCGCGCGCGCCGGCGAACACGGCAAGGGATTCGCTGTCGTGGCGGACGAGGTGCGCGCGTTAGCCGCGCGAAGTCAGACCGCGGCGCAGGAAATCCGGCAACGGGCCGGGGAGAGCGTGCAGGTGGCCGAACAGGCGGCGCGTCTTCTGGACGAGGTGGTGCCCGGCATCCGGCACACGGCGGAGTTGGTGCAGAAGATTGTCGAGTCCTCCAACGAACAAACCGGCGAGATTGGCCAGATCACCAGCACGGCGCGGCAACTGGACGATGTCTCGCAACAGACCGCCAGTGCGTCGGAGCAGCTCGCGGCATCAGCAGAAGGTGTGAATGTGCAGGCGCAGGAACTGACGCAGGCGATGGCCTTCTTCAAGCTGTCTCGCGAACAGCTTGGCAAACCCCGTGACGCCCGTGGACTTGTGGTATAACCGGGTCACAACAATCAATGAAAGGGACTCTCGTGGACGAGCAGAAATTCCTGGTTCGCGAACGCCTCGATGCACTGTTTCGCGTAGTCGTCGAGGCGGGCTACGCGATTGTCGGGCCCCGGCGTCAGGACGATGCCATCGTGTTCGCGCCCCTGACCTCCGCGGATGAACTCCCGGCGGGGGTACGGGATGCACAAAAGCCCGGCGAATACCGCTTGTCCGAGTCGGCTTCCCCGCGACGGTTTTCCTTTGCCAACGGTCCGCAGGCCCTCAAGCCGCTCTTCTTCGCCGCCCATGAACCACTGTGGGAGAGTACTCACGATCAGGGTCGCCTGTCCTTCACCGCCCTGAAACCCACCGGGGAGCGTCTGGCGGTCATCGGTGTGCGGGCATGCGACCTCGCGGCCCTTGCCCTGCACGATGCCCACTTCGCCCATGACGCCCACTACACGCGCCGGCGTGCAGGCGCATTGTTGATCGCGGTGAATTGCAGCCATCCGGCAGCGACCTGTTTCTGTGCTTCCACGGGCGACGGGCCGGTGGCGAGCGCCGGTTATGATTGGATGCTCGACGAACTGGACGACGGTTATCTCGTGCAGGCCGGGTCGGAGGTCGGGCGTGCACTGCTCGCACGGTTGCCGACGACGGCCGCATCCGCCGAACACAGCAACGCAGCCGGGCAGCAGCGCGCTGCGGCGGCCAGGCAGCAGCGCCGCCTGCCTGGGCGTAACCTCCAGGCGGGTCTGTTCGCGCAGCTGGAGCACCCGCGCTGGACCGAGACCGCCGTGCGTTGCCTGTCCTGCGGTAATTGCACATCGGTCTGCCCCACGTGCTTTTGCAACACGCAACTGGACGAGGCCGCGCTCGATGGCACGCAGGCGGGCCGCGTGCGCGTGTGGGATTCATGCTTCACGGAAGGCCATAGCTATATCCACGGCATCGTGATCCGCGACGACACACGCAAGCGTTATCGCCAATGGCTCACCCACAAGCTCGGCAGCTGGCACGCACAATACGGCCGTTCAGGCTGCGTGGGCTGTGGGCGTTGCATCACCTGGTGCCCGGTGGGGATCGACCTCACCGAGGAAGTCGCCGCCATCGTGGGAGAGAATGCATGAGCGCCGTCCAGCCCTTCCAGGTCCCGCACGAGGCGGAAATCGTCGAGCGCATCCAGGAGTCGCCGAGCATCTACACGTTGCGACTGCGCTTCACCGAGCCGGCCGTGCACGCCGGCTATGGCTTCGCTCCCGGGCAGTTCAACATGCTTTATCTCTACGGCGTGGGCGAGGTGCCCATCTCCATCGTCTCTGATCCAGAGGACGATCACCTCTTCGACCACACCATCCGCAGCGTGGGGCGTGTGACCCGGGCCCTGGCCAATCTGCAACAGGGGGCGCGTCTGGGCGTGCGCGGCCCGTTCGGCCGTGGCTGGCCCATGGCGCAGGCGGAAGATCGCGACGTGGTCATCGTTACGGGCGGCCTGGGTTGTGCACCCGTGATGTCGGTCATCAACTACGTGCTGCGCCGGCGTGAACGCTTCCGGCGCCTGGTGATCATCCAAGGTGTCAAGCACGCCGACGACCTGATCTGGCGCGAGCGCTACGAGGCCTGGGCAACGCTGCCGGACACGCAGGTGTTCGTCGCGGCGGACAAGGCCGGCCCCGGCTGGCCGTTCCGCGAGGGACTCGTCACCGAGCTGCTGGGCGACGCGCAGCTCGATCCGCACAACAGCACCGTCATGATGTGCGGCCCGCAAGGCATGATGCAGGCGGTGGCCCGCGACCTGTTGTCCCGTGGCTTCGACGAACGTGACCTGTGGCTGTCCATGGAGCGCAACATGCAGTGCGGCCACGGTGTGTGCGGCCATTGCCAGATGGGCGAAAAATTCGTGTGCAAGGACGGGCCGGTGTTCTCCTATGACGAGATCAAACACCTGCTCGCGGCGCGTCTGTAGGCGCCGACACCGTCGGCGAACCTGGTTCGGATAACCGCCGGGCTGAGGGTTCGCCCGCGATACTTTCAGTCGTGCTGGGGGTGGTCACGTAGCCGCTGCGCGGCAACGTGACCTACGCGATGGGGCCTTCGATCATTTGCGTTCGTTGGCGGACAAATAAAGAGAACAAACAATGAAACCGAGAGTCGCGGTTCACAAGTTCAGTTCCTGTGACGGTTGTCAGCTCGCCTTCCTGAACCTGGGGGAGGGGCTTCTCGCGCTCGCGAGCATGGTGGAAATGGTGCATTTCGCCGAGGCCGGACTGCTGAACGAAGACGCACCGGTGGACATCGCCTTCGTGGAGGGAAGCATCAGCACGCCCCACGAAGCAGAACGTATCCTCCGGGTGCGCGAGCATAGCCGTTTGGTGGTGACCCTCGGCGCCTGCGCGACTGCCGGTGGTATCCAGGCGCTGCGTAACATGGCGGATGCGGACCGCTGGGTGGCCGGGGTGTACGCCCGCCCCGAGGTGATCGATATCCTGGCCACCTCGACGCCCGTACGCGATCACATCCGCGTCGATCTGGAACTCTGGGGCTGCCCGGTGAACAGCCGCCAGGTCATCGAGGCGGTGCGCTCACTGCTGTTCGGTGCCCTTCCGCGCGACCATCACGACAAGCTCTGTCTCGAGTGCAAGCGCAGAAACCAAGTCTGCGTGCTGGTGGCCAAAGGCGAGCCGTGCATGGGGCCGGTCACCCGCACCGGTTGCGGCGCTCTGTGCCCCGGCGTCGGGCGGGACTGTTTCGGCTGCTATGGTCCGGCGGAGAATCCCAATACCGGCGCGCTGGGCCGGCGCTTCGCCGGACTCGGCTTCGTGCCCGAGGAGGTCGCGCAACGCTTCCTGTTCATCAACAGCGGCGCCGAGCCGTTCCACAGTGAAGGGTTGCGCTGGCAGGGAGCAGAACAATGAACAAACGCGAAATCGCCATCCATGTCCCGGTGCTCGCCCGTGTGGAGGGCGAGGGGGCACTGGACCTGCACATCAGCGGGGATCGCATCGACCACCTGCGCCTGCGCATCTTCGAACCGCCGCGTTTGTTCGAGAAATTCCTGGAAGGCCGCAGTTTCCGTGACGTGCCCGACATGGTGGCGCGCATCTGCGGCATTTGTCCGGTGGCCTATCAGATGAGTGCGGCGCATGCCATCGAGCAGGTCTTCGGCATGGACCCGGGCCCTTGGGTCCGCGACATGCGCCGGCTGTTCTATTGCGGCGAATGGCTGGAGAGCCATGCGCTGCACGTGCACCTGCTCGCTGCGCCGGATTTCCTCGGCTTCCCCACGGCCATTGCCATGGCGCAGAAATTCCCGGAGGAGGTGCGCCGCGGCCTGCAATTGCAGGAACTCGGCAACGCCATCGTGCGTCTGCTGGGCGGACGTTCGGTGCACCCGGTGGGCGCGCGCATCGGCGGTTTTTCCCATGCGCCGAGTCCCCAGGCGGCGGCCGACTTGCTCGCCAGGCTCGAGGCGGCCGTGGCCGATGCCGAGGCGCTGGTGCACTGGGTGGCGTCCCTGCCCATGCCCGACGATGTGCAGGCGTTCACCTGTGTGAGCCTGCGTCATCCCAACGAATATCCTATGAACGAAGGCCGCCTGGTGTCGAACCACGGCCTCGACATGGACATCCGCAGCTATCGCGAACGCTTCAGCGAATTCCATGTGCCGCATTCCACGTCCCTGCATTCGACGCTCGACGGCAAGCCGTATCTGGTCGGGCCGCTGGCGCGCCTGAACCTGAACATGGACCGGCTGCCGCCGGCGGTGGCGAAAAACCTCGCGGCCACCGGCATCCGTTTCCCGAGCAGCAACATGTTCCACAGCGCCCTGGCGCGCGCGGTGGAGATCCACCTGGCGCTGCTGGAGGCGATCCGCATCCTGGAAAACTACCGTCCCGCCCAACCGCACATCGCGCCCACGCCGCGTGCGGGCGTCGGCTACGGCTGTACGGAGGCGCCGCGCGGTTTTCTGTGGCACCGTTTCGAAATGGATGGTCAGGGGCGTGTGGTGAATACGGAGATCGTCCCGCCCACGGCCCAAAACCAAGCGCGCATCGAGGAGGACCTGCACCGCTCTCTGTTGGCCTTCGGTCTGGATCAGCCGGAAGAGGCGCTGCGCCTGCGGGCGGAAACCGTCATCCGCAACTACGATCCCTGCATCTCCTGTTCCACACATTTCCTGCGTCTCAATCTGGAACGGCAATGAAACCGCTGGTGCTCGGCGTCGGTTCGCCCTTCGCGGCGGACCGCGTGGGCTGGTGTGCTGTGGAGGCACTGCAATCGCGGTTCGGCGATGCACTGGCGTTCGAGTGCTGCGATCGCCCGGGAGCGCACCTGCTGTCATTCCTGCGCGGGCGCCCGTGTGTGGCGATCATCGACGCCTTGCTCGGTGTGACGGCGGGGAGCCTGCATGTGCTGCAACCGTCCGACCTGGCTCGGGACGCCGGCACGGCGGTGCACGGCTTCGGCGTGGCCGACGCCCTTGGCCTGGCGGAGGCCTTGGGCGATCTGCCGCCACGCCTGGTGCTCATCGGCATCGGGGTCGGCGCCGGCGAGGTGCTGCCAGAGGTTGATTGGGATGCGCTGGCCGCGCAGCTAACAAACCTGCTGGCGTAGCCCGGATGAAGCGCAGCGGAATCCGGGGAGTGCGATGCGAATAAAGGCGGTGGAAGAAAAGCGCAACAACCACGACTAGAGTTAGCGGATGGATGCCAGAAACACCCAACTTGCCCTGGAAGAACACGTGGCCGCCGCAGAGGCGCTGCTACCGGCCTGGTTCGTGCCACGCATGATGCGTGAGGACTGGGTGTACGGTTTGGTAATGGACTACGGCTCCATCATCGCCGTGGAACGGGTGCAAGCGGTGCGCCAGGCAGCGGACGGCAGCCTGTGGATGGACGTGAGGCTGGCGCCCGCCGACGACTACTGGAGCGGCAATTACGACCCGAGCGTCTTCGGCGCGCCCAGCTCGCGGCGCCAGGCCTCCATCAACTGCGCCCATGTGGCAGCGGCCTTCGAACTGGTGGATCACCTGGAAGCCGCACACGGCGAAGCACCGCGTACTCACTCCACATAGATCATCTTGCGGGTCATGCCGCCGTCCACCACGAAGTCCTGACCGGTGACGAAGCCGGCCTGCTCCGAGGCGAGGAACAACACCATGTCCGCCACATCCTCGGGACGACCCACGCGTCCCGCCGGGTGTTGGTCGTGGTCCTCCGCTCGCAGCTGCGCAGGCTGGCGTGCGCTGACCTTTTTCCAGGCACTCACGTCGATCCACCCGGGGCTCACACAATTGACGCGTACTTCGGGTCCGAGGCTTACGGCAAGGGCGTGGGTCAGCGCGAGCAGGCCGCCCTTACTGGCAGCATAAGCCTCGGTATCCGGTTCCGACATGTGCGCGCGCGTCGAGGTGATGTTGATGATGACGCCGTGCGCCTTGCACAGGTGTGGCGCTGCGGCCCGCGTGCACAGGAAGGCGCCGGTGAGGTTCACACCGAGGATGCGCTGCCAGGTCTCGAAGCCGAGTTCGGTGAGCGGCGTGGTAGTGAAGATGCCGGCGTTGTTCACCAGCACGTCCATGCCCCCGAAGCGTCGTACGCACTCGTCGACGCACGCCTGCACCTGCGCCTCCACGCTCACGTCGGCGGTGACGAAGGCGAGCGCCCCCTCGTGACGGTACTCGCCGAGCGTCTCGCGGCCAGCCTCATCGTCCGAATCGGCAATGCAGACGTTGTATCCGCTGCGCAGGAAGGCCAGCGCGATGGCCTTGCCGATGCCCTGTGCCCCGCCCGTGACCAGTGCTGTTTTCATGGGTCTTCCTCCTGTCGCGAGTATACCGGGGACGCCCCATGGCGAACCGCGTGGTGTTTTTGGCGAGTTCGGCTCCATGGAATCACTAGCACGATCAGCAAACCCTTGGCAGTCGGTGCGGAATACGTGTTCTACGCTCAAAGCGACTTGACACGCCAGCGAGGGAGAAACGCATGCAATTGAACAAGCTCATGACGCTTTTGTTCGCAGCCCTGCTCGGCCTTGGCATGGCAGGCTGCGATGGCGGTGGTGGACAGACCGGACAGACCGGCGATCAAGGCACCGCCGAACGCGCACCCACACCGCCTGCCGGCGGCGACGCCACCACCCCCGGCCAGCAACCGCCGCCCGGTGGGACCTCCGGCGGCGGGATGGGCCAGCCGTAATCGCAATCCGTCGTCGAGGCGCGTCCCGGCTGCGGGGCGCGCCAAAACGGCAGGGAGTACGTCCTATGAAATGGCAACGGGCAGTAGCGGCTGCATGGTTCGCGGTGCTGCTTGGCGGTGCCCTGACGGCTTGCGAGCGCGAGGGACCCGCGGAGCGGGCGGGCGAATCGGTGGATGAGACCGTGGAGCGTGCCGGTGAGGAAGTCGAGCGCTCTACTGATCGATGAATGACATCGGGCGGGTCGTGCCCGCTTCTTGCTTCTTGTTCACCGCCATTGCAGCGGGCATGGCCCGCCCTATCGGTGCTCGCGCGCCGACACCTTCAGCAGCACGCGGTCGAGCAGGTCGTGTGAACACAGGCGCTTGAGCGTCGCGAACAGATGGGTGGGGAAGGTCACGTAGTAGCGCGGCCGTGGTCTTGCCGACTCCAGCGCGTGCACCACCTTAGCGAGTACGGCCTCGGGTGGCAGGGTGAACGGCGCTGCCGGTCCCGGTTTTTGTAGGCGTTGCAGCGTGGCTTCGTAGCGCGTGCGGAACGGACTGGCCGCCATGTCGATGCGCGCATGCAGGTGCGCCAGGCTGTTGGCGCGGAAGCGGCTGACGATGGGGCCCGGTTCGACCAGGCTCACATGGATCCCGGTGCCGGCCAGTTCCAGGCGCAAAGTATCGGTGAGACCTTCCAGGGCGAACTTGCTGGCCACGTAGGCGCCGCGAAAGGGCAGGCCGATGAGGCCGAGTACCGAACTGTTTTGGATGATGCGGCCATGGCCCTGACGGCGCATCACCTTCAGCACCTCCACCGTGAGTTCGTGCGTACCGAGCAGGTTGGTTTCCAACTGCGCACGCAAGACCTCACGGCGCAGGTCTTCGACGGCGCCGGGCTGTCCGTAGGCGGCGTTGTTGAACAGGGCATCGAGGGTGCCGCCCGTACGATGCAATACCTCGGCGAGGGCGCTGCGAATGGACGCGGAATCATCCAGATCGAGGGGCAGGCTCTCCAGACCGATTTCCGTCAGACGCGTCACGTCCTCGCGCTTGCGTGCCGTGGCGAATACGCGGTGGCCACGTGCCGCCAGGCCTTGCGCGACGCACAGGCCGATGCCGCTCGAACACCCGGTAATGAGAATGGTGCGGGGGCTGGGTGTGCCCATGGGATCCTCCCTGGTGAATCGGGCGGATCATACGTGATTGCGCCGGTGAAACGGTCCTTGCCACGGAAGGGATCCGGCCGGGGGCCATTGGAATGGATTCCGAGTTGCGCTGGAATTGCGAACGGCCGTAGAAACTATGAGCAAGAAGGGCCGCCAGAGTACCCTCCCAACCGAATCATCACAAACGGGAGAGAGAAATGACTCAGGCGACCCAAGTGGAAGAAGTTAACG
>Ga0265293_10000218_pt1 | contig 142396 bp, 128 predicted proteins | sample Munlanlewell138R_FD_192505 | JGI IMG/M metagenome (GOLD analysis project Ga0265293, IMG submission 192505) | Leachate microbial communities from a municipal landfill in Southern Ontario, Canada - Leachate well 138R | ecosystem: Engineered > Solid waste > Landfill > Unclassified | place...
ACAATAAATGTGTTCTTTTTGATTATTAGGCGATTTTTGAAAAGTCAAGTGTTTTTTTGCTATTTTCAAAAATATTTTCGTATTTTACATTTGTGCCAATTGCTTACATATTAGCTTGATGACATTGGGAACCCGGTACCTTTGCGAGGGAGCGCAGCGACTGAGCTTGCTTCAAAATGCAAGGGGTGTTTACTTTCCACTTCTACTACCAAATTATAACAATTTGAACAAAACGTCAAGTATGCTCTGGCAATTCAAATGTCCCAAATTCATGTTTTGTTGGGACCAGTAAATTAAAAGCTCACTTTCACATGCCCAACTTAGTTAATTTTCTAACAATTGTAGGCCTAAAAAATAGTACCCGATCCGGTTTAATGTAGCGTAAAATACAACAACGACAAATTTCGACAAAATTCGGGTTGAACCCGGTACCTTTGCGAGGGAGCGCAGCGACTGAGCTTGCTATATTTTTTCTTCCAGATCTAATATACATAGTGCTTCCATTATTTCATTTCTGCCTGCTGGCAATGAGTCCATGAGCATATCCACATATTCTGCACCACCCTCTATACATTTAAGTATTTTCACTTCCAAGGATGCATTTATTGCAAACCGATTATCTGTTTTTATCGTTTTAAATCTTTGTTTATCAGCCTTTTTCTGTATAATATTCTGCGATTCAAAAGAGGACTCTTTCATATCATCAATTAGCTGATTCGGTGAAATGTAGATCTGTGCTCCCTCATAAATTAACTGATTAGTTCCAATGCTTCCTTTGCAATAAATACTATTCGGTACTGCAAAAATTTGCTTTTTATATTTCTTCGCATATTCAACTGTTATAAATGTTCCACTTTTTTCTGCCGCTTCTACAACCAGAAGCTTTTTTGCCCATGCACTGATAAGACCATTTCTAATATGGAAGTTACCGGGAAAAGCTTTAGTCTCTGGTGGATAAGGTGATATGACGGCACCGCTTTCAATAATTCTCTCCATTAAACTCCGATGTTCTTCAGGATAACAGATATCCAGACCATTTCCCAAGAAAGCAAGTGTATAACCACCGACTTTTATACATGCTGTGTGGGCATAACCATCAATCCCCTTTGCCATCCCGCTTATTACTGCAATGTTATGACCTGCCAAAAATTCTGCTGCCTCTTTTGTAACCGCTTTGCCATAGGAGGTGCACCTTCTGGATCCAATAATAGCTATACCTTCATTCTCTTTCCTAATAGAACCTATATAATAAAGTACACAGGGTAAATCAGGCTGCTCTTTTACTGATTTAGGTACTAATTCATGATTATATGGAATAATTTTAATCTTGAATCGTTCTGATTTTCTAAGAATGTTTTCTGTATTCTCAAAGGAACGGGATTCTAATACTCGTTTTACAGCTCTTAAATTCAATCCATATACCTTTGAAAGATCACTTCTTGTTGCATTAAAAACGGATTGAGGATCCCCAAAATGTTTTACTAGCATTCTTTGGGTGATGTAACCTATGCCTTTTATCTGACTTAACCAAACCCAATGTTTTATCATATCATACAACCAGCATTCCTTTGTTTTCCTTGTCCAAATCCCTTGCCATTATTGCACCGGCAATATCTTTCCTCCGAATTTTCTCCGATTCTTCCATATCTGCAAAAGTCCTTGCTACTTTCAAAAACTTGTGATATGCTCTGGCACTGAATTCAAATCTATCAAATGCCATTTTCAAAAGACCTATCCCGTCATTTTCCAGCTGGCAGTATTCTTTAATTAAAGCCCCCGTCATTTGTGCATTACAATTTACATTTTCTATTCCCTGATAACGTCTGTCCTGAATCTTCCTTGCTCTGGTGACACATTCTCTAAGCTCATCTGAGTTTACTTTTTGGGAGCCTTTTGTAAGCTCCATAAATTCTATTGGCTGCACATATCTTTGTATATCAATACGATCCAAAATGGGTCCTGATATTTTTTGCCGATATTTTAGCACTTCATAATCGGTACAATGACATTTTGATTGTCCATAGTATCCACATGGACAAGGGTTTAAAGCCGCAACCAACATAAAATTGCAAGGATAAGTGTTAGTATAATTCACCCTAGAAATTGTCACTTTTCCATCCTCCATTGGCTGGCGAAGAGCGTCAAGTGCCTTTTTGTTGAATTCAGCAATTTCATCAAGAAATAATACTCCATTATGAGCAAGGGAAATTTCTCCAGGTTTTGCATTATTGCCTCCTCCCACAAGTGAATTAGTAGATGCATTGTGGTGTGGAGCACGAAATGGTCTTTGAAGGATTAAGCTTCCCCTCTTTTTAAGAAGACCAGCTACACTATAAATCTTTGTGACTTCTAATGCCTCACTTTCAGTCATTGGTGGCAAAACCGTAGGGATACGTTTTGCAATCATGGATTTTCCACATCCTGGTGAGCCCAACATGAGTATGTTGTGTCCTCCTGCAGCCGCAATTGTTATATATTCAAGTAGACTTGCCTGTCCCTGTACTTCACAAAAATCTATTTTATAATTACTGCTAATACCCGTATCCGCTACTGCATTAATTTCACAACTATATATTCCATTATTAAAAAAATCAGTAACCTGCTTCAGGTTTTCAAAACCGAGTACATTCAGCTCCTTCACCAAGGTAGCTTCTGGCATGTTCCCTTTAGGTACAATGAGATTTTTAATACCTGCCGCCCTGGCTGCTATCGCCATTGACAACACACCAGTACAGGAACGTAAACCTGCATTCAGTGATAGTTCCCCAATAAACCCAAATTGATCAATTTGGTCTACTTTTAATTGTCCTGATTGCACCAACAGGCCAATTGCCATGCCTAGGTCAAAGTGAGATCCACTTTTTTTAACATTTCCCGGAGCCAGATTAAAAACAACCTTCATTTTTGGAAATTCATACTTTTCATGGTTAATTGCTGCCTGCAATCGTTCACTGGCTTCCTTAACAGCCATATCACCCAGACCAACAATACTCGTAGAAGGTTGTCCATATAAAGTATCAGCTTCAATCTCTACAACATAACCATCAACCCCGGTAATGGCGAAACTTTTTACTACTGCTGCCATAACTTACCCCTTAAAATTATTTTTACACATCAACATCCATTAGCCTTTCTAATCTTTCATCTATCTCTTTTTCTATAATACTTTTTTCAACATACTCTTTATATAATGCTCTGCTACTATTCAGAAAGTACTTTAAAATGATACTCTCATCTACAAGTTCACTTCTTCTCATGCCCATATAGATATCATAACTGCTCCATGGATAATCAAGTATGTCTTCAACCATTTTAGCTTTAACCGGATTAAGATGAATATACCGGCTAGTTTGAAGATTATAGGCATCGCTAGTGATTATTTCTCCTTTGTATCTTCCCTGAAAAAGATGCCCCACCAGGTTATATTTATTATTAAAATATTTAGTGAAAAAAAGATTGATGCTTCTCATAATATTACCAATGTCAACATCCTTTGTTTCCATTTGAAGGTGCATATGATTAGTCATAAGGCAGTAGGAATATAACGTAAAACCATATTTATTCTTTACCTGCTCCAAAATGGAAAGGTAAACCCAATAGTCTTCCTCTTCCCTAAAAATTTCCCCCCTGCGATTACCCCTACACATAATGTGATATACTGCACCGGGGTACCAGATTCGTTTTTTCTTTGGCATGATTATCTTCCCCTCACTAATTGCAATCCAATTTTACCTTATAATGCCTTTGTTATTATACCACTAAGTTTATCACCATATTTCGCCAATTTCAATATCTTTTTTGTAAATTGTTATACTTTTTAACTGGCAATATGTAATTAGATGTTATTCTAAGTAGAATAATTGCCTTGTGTTAGGGTTCCATCACTTGGGACGGTATCGTTTTACATACTGTATATTTGTTTGATAAAATTCGGGTGACACCGGAAAGGGTGCTCTTGATGAGCGGTTAAGGTGCTCTTGTTTGCCGGTCAGCGCGCACTAAAACATCGGCGTACTCACCTAACAGCATATTAATTGTCGTGGTAATATCTATTAAAACAAATTTAAATATATCTTAGCACATTTTAGCTATACAAAAATATTATTTTTTAGTTGGATAAAAGCTTTCTTGGTGTTAATTATTTAACAATGTTATATGTGAAAAAATTGCTTACAGAGCTTAGTGAATAATATAATGAAACATGGTCGACAAATTTCGACAAAATTCGGGTGGAACCCGGTACCTTTGCGAGGGAGCGCAGCGACTGATCCTGGGAGATATTAAGATGATGCAGGGATCCAATCCTCCAGGATATCGTTTACGAATTGGTAAATATCGTGTATTATATGAGTATACTAATATTGAAGGCGAGCAAGTTTTAATGATAAATGATATAGGTTCCCGAGGGAATATTTATAAGTAAAGGAGATGATATTATGTCCGCAGTATCAAAAGAGATTACAGATATGATTGACATGCTTCCTGAGAAAGAACAGGAGCTTGCATTTGAATTGATAAAGAGAATGGTCCTTGCATGGGATAGCGATTTTACCAAATTGACTCCTTTGGAAAGGGATAGACTGGCTCAGGCAAAGAAAGAAATAGCCAATGGTGAAACGGTCAACCATTCGGAGATTAATTGGAACTGAGCAAACCTCGTGGTATTAATATGGCATTAGAAAACCATGAGAATAGAAATACAAATCCATATCTAAAGGAATATAAATAATAATTGCACAGTTTCAGACGTGAAAACAGCGGAAGGCAACTATCCGCAATAGAATGGGAATATATTCGTCATAATCTGGATGCGGTCAAAATGCCCATTGGGTACTGTATGAAGCCCAAAAAACAGGAATGCCATACTCAGTTAAATCCATGCCTTACGTGCCGGAATCTTTGTACTTCTCCTGACTTTATTCCCCAATTCGAGTTGGAAATACAAGAGATAAACACTTTAATCGAGCGCGGAAAAGCTCAAGGGCGGACTGTGTGGGTGGAGAAAAATCAATTTCTTTTAGAACGGTATAAAGTAATTTTAGACGTGTTGAAAAATGGGAAAACTCATCACAGAGCTGGCAAAAAGGGCCGTGAATATACATGGGAGGAATAATACAATGTCAAATAACCATACCAGGAATACGGAAGGATTAAAGAAATTTGCTGTAAAAAGGCAGTTAGCAACTGCTAAAAAGGTTGACGATACTATCCAAAGGCTTATAAACAAAGTGGAATACTGTTGAGATCAAGACATCTTTCTTCCGGAGTTAAGATAATAGCAGCACCTGAGCGTCATTTGCGCCTTAATTTAATTTTCCTCTCTTAGATATTATATAGTAAATCATGGAATAATTCAATGTATATTGTAAAATTTATGGGGTGAAATTATGGTTAGTTTTATGTAATCGGTAATGTAGTCGCTAATACTATACGATGCAATTATATTAATTATGCAAACGAACAGGGAATATTCTTTTGTAAACTACATATACGTTCGACAATATTCGACAAAATTCGGGTGGAACCCGGTACCATTGCGAGGGAGTGCAGCGACTGAGCTTGCTAGAAAATGCATCCCAAATATCAGAGGGTAGTTCAGTCGTTAAATAATAATCGTTTGGTAAACTCTTATAATCAGGTATATCATCTTTGAATGCCAAAGTAATCTCTCCTTTTAACATGTTAAAATCGCAATAGGAAACTGGCACATGGTGCATTTAGCTCGTTAAAGCGATACTAAGCCAGCTGCTAGGCTTGGGAGTACAATGTATCTCCGAACACTTCTTGCAACCTCTGAAGGTAACGCCTCATATAAGGATAATGCAGCATCGTGTATTTTAATAATAAGCGTCAAAACGACCGTACGGAAAAGCAAAATAAAAGAGCCTTGCAATTTTAGGAGGCTCTGTAGGTCTATTTGCTTTTTTTAGATCTGCCATTGATTCCAGCCACACAAAATAAGAATCAACTGTTAAAAACCCGGAATACCCCTTTAAAAATTCTTTTGGGTGATACCCGCCACGGGTAGTCTCATAATTAAATAATATAACTGGTGGTGAGTTGCATCTCTTTCCAGTTCGGTATACCCACATCCAGCTCTGTGTAGTTGCTTTGCGACCTTCCTCGTAAAGCACCTGAATTCTTGTTTCATCAGCGCTAATAACTCTTTAGTGGGTACAGCCGTTTTGACTCTTACTAATATTATATTAACTTATATATTCTAGAACCTTAGAATCAAGATTATTATAATATTCAATAATCCCAATAAACCAATTAACCATCATACAGGCAGTATCACTGTCCTTTCTTTGCCATTCTCTAACATGCTCATTTTTTTTCTCAACAGATTGTGGTTCTCTAATAGAAAGCCATAGTGAATCTTCATTTATACATATGCCTGTAAAAAACGAAAGTTGTTCAGTCCTAACTAGATATATTTTTATTTTTTTGCAATGTTAGGAGCTAAATCATTATAGAAATCGTAGATGTCATCAAAACAGTTTTTATCTTTTGTAGAAACCAGCCTTATAGTAATTTTATCGTAATTAATTTTATGTACTCAGAAAATGATGATGCTCCTAGTTTTCGACGTTTTGCAAGCATCGAAGCCCAAATGGCATTTCCATCATTCTCCGAAATATAACCTTTTTCCAAAGCCTCGATTAGTATATCACCTGTGGTTATGTGCTTCAATTCAAATACAGTAATATAAGAACTTATGTCTTTTAAGTTATTGCTTGCTACAATGCCGTTAGTGGTTTTTGCTAATGCGATAGTGGCGGCTTCTCCTGGACCAATTATCTTATGTCCTTCGTCTGGTGAGGTTGTAAGTTTTTGATACAAAGTATATGCATCACTACCAATATCGATGGTTGCTAAACTGGCTTGATTATTGCTAATTAAGTAATCAATTCGTTGTTTTAAGTGAGGGGTAGTTGGATACGACAATTCATCATACGCTGGCTTTGGAATCACCACCATACCCGGATAAAGTAAAGCTAATAAGTTTTGCTTGTTTACCCATAAAAACGCTGAAATACAGTCACTATCAAAGAAAAGCGAATCAATCATTTAATTCGCCCCCTTCGAATTCATCACCATAGACAAGATCAGGTCTAAAGGCAGTCAACAATAGTTGCTCATATTTGCCAGTTGAGACAAGATCCTTTTGAAGTAACTCTTCAGCTTGTTGAATATAATATCCGTATGTTTTGTATTGCTTATCCTCCGGAAGAGGTTTGTAAAGAGCGTCATCATAACCCAAATTTACCGCTGAACGAATAACTCCTTGCCTGAATTGATCAGCCTGTTGAGGGGTCAGTTTATTATCTTCGATTAACCTACACAAAAGTGCTTGTCTGCTTACCCCAAAATATTGTTCCAGCTTAACAATTTCTTTTATTCCTAAATTGTCCGTTGACGTACCATGTATTTTTTTGAGTGTTTCAGATAAAGCAACTGGTGGCATGAGAAAGTAGGAAGCAAACTGGTCGGCAGCCTTTTCAGTCTCATTGCCCGTTCCTATTTTTATTGCACATACCGTCGATTGTTTATTCTCATCATAATATAAGTGATATAATTCGTGCGCCATTGAAAACCGTTGTCTGCCAACAGACATAGAAGAATTAATGGCAATCACTGGATTGCCATCATTCTTAATACACATTCCGCTTAAATGGTCACCCATTGGATAAAAAACTAAAGTTAGTTGTATGATTGTGTGAGCCAATGAAAAAATGTCGACTGGTGATGTAGTGTCTTCACCTAGCTCTTTTCGTAAAGTTAATGCTTTTGTGCAAAGGTCTAGTTTATCTACCAATTTTATGGCCTCCCAACAATCGTGTCATAAAATTTAAGTTTAAAGCAATTCGATTTATGGCGCTAATTGTCTCTAAATCATCTTCGTTAATCTCACTGGCCCTGAGCGCAAATGAAATTTGATTTGCTTGGATTGAATCTTGGTTAAAGTTCTCTGCTGCTACTCCAAATAATGCAGATAACTTATCAAGCATATCTGAAGTCATAGAGCGTTCATTTTTTTCGATTTTAGATATTAAACTTTGATCAACATTTAAATACTTAGCAAGGTTACTTTGCGTAAAACCGCTTTGCTCTCTTAAACTTTTTAAATTTTCACCAATTCTCAACATTGTATTTTCCATGATAATCCCTCCTTCTGTACTACTATTATATGCGGTTCGTGTCATAAAATCAATAGTAATTTTTAAATTTTTTATGACAAGCGATTAGGATTTTGATTCTATCTACATCCAACCTGACCACACACTCAAAAACTTCCGAAAAAACATCTAACCTGACCACTTGACTATCAAAAAGCGCCTTGATGGACTTGTTCCCGCGAAGCGAAAAAATCTCATTTTCGTTCAATGGGTTTTACACCCATGTGTGCTAAAAGCCTTGATATATAAGGCTTTTTTACACACTCACTCTTTTACTCTTGTAATCAATACCACGCACTCAACGTGCCCGCTATGTGGAAACATGTCCAATTCGTTATCCTAATTTTTACAAGATAAAAAAGTAATAATATCTCTAATACAACTATAATTGTAAATATATTTGCTACTCTTCGTTGTATCTGTTAGTTGGTTAGTTTTATGTAATAGGTAATGTAGTCACTAATACTATACGGTGCAATTATATTATATTAGTTATGCTAACAAACGAGGAATATTCTTTTGTGAACTACATATACGTTCGACAATATTCGACAAAATTCGGGTTGAACCCGGTACCTTTGCGAATGAAGCGCAACGACTGAGCTTCTTCTAACTGATTCAATAACTTTATAAAAGACTTAATTATTTTACTTATTAGACACATAAATTGGAAATCTTCATTCTATGCAACTTATGCACATAAAAATTAGCGATTAAAATTATTGAATAGTTGTATCCATTTTTGAATGTATTCATCTGGAACAACATTTTCCTTCGACCTTTGCAGTTGTTGTTTTACACTTCTAGCTATTTCAACTTTCCAGCCTTTATCCAATTTAATATTGTACTGTTTAGCAAATTTCTCAATTTGTGGAACAATGGGTTGTCCTCTTTCAAAAATATCTTCAAAAATTTCATCTTCTACATCGCGAAAAAGTCGGTCAATCTGTCGGAACATTAACTCAGGTGGAATTAAATCCTCAATCTCTCCATTCTCTAAATCTAAAAACTGGCCAACATCTATAATTGCATCTTTTTGGTTTTGATATAGACCTGATTGAAGTTTTGCTTTTGAGGATTTGCCACTACCATCAGCATCTAATATTACTAATGGTAATTCACCACTTCTACCACCAACAATGCTAACAATCCCCGCAACTCCACGGACTCCACCAGATGGCATGAAAACCAACTCCAAATTAGGAGCATACTTCTTATTCCGAATAAGATAGAGCTTTATTGCATTAAAACAGTGTTGATCTGATGGTCCCTCAACAATAATTGGCTGACACCCCTGTAAGAGAATGTCTGAAACACTTAATCCAAGAGCAGCATGTACAGCATATATAGATTTTTCATTCAATTTGTCATCTGATGCTCTTAGGTTACTGGATACTACCGTTAATCCATTATCATCAAAATAGACGACCTTGGCCCTATCTATATTAGATGTATCAACCAAAAATGGAGAATGTGTTGTATAAATCAACTGATTTGTTTTTGAAAGATTCTCAAAAAAAGCTATTAAATCTCTCTGAGCAAGCGGATGTAATGAAAGTCCTGCTTCGTCTAATAAAAGTATTGCTCCTCTATGTGCCTCTTGGCTTTCCACAAGAAAAATCAAGAAAAAACTAAGAAACCATTGCAAACCTGTACTGCGCCTTTCTAACTCTATTTCTTCTGGACGTTTGTCATCAGAAACCCAGATTTTAAAGAACTCGCCATCTGCTTGAAAACGAAAAATATAGTTACCTTGTTTCCACCATTCTTTAAACTTCAGCGTTAAATCTGTCGAAGCTGAATTTAGCAAAATAGTTCTTGCTGCCTTTTGCTCAGTTGCTTTAGTAATTTCCTCATCAGTGGGGTTTTTAATTGTTTCTCGTCCATGATTATCTAAAACAATTCTAACAGGGTCTTTACCAAGGTCTAAAACTTCTTGTGGATTTAGATTGACAAAATCAAACAATACCCGCAAAGTTCGAACTTTTGCACTATTATCTATTCCTGCGACTTCCTCTCCTTCCAACCATTTTATCGCATGCGGTAAATAAATTTGTGCATCAAGATTACCATAGTTAGAGTAATAAACAAATGAAGGCATTTCTCTTAACATTAGCTGACGAGCTTCTTTATTATCGGAAGGGTTAGCAAGATTTAATACTAAAAATTCTTTTTCTATACAATTTTTCACATCCTGTAAATGAGGATAGATTTCAGAAGTGACAGATTTAGTAATTCCAGTTGGATACATTTTAGTGATCGCTTCAAAATCTGACTGATTTAGGGTGTTTTTAGAGGAAATATAATCGAAAATTTCGTGATATAGTTTATTCGCTTTTGACTTTATTCCTGCTTCAGCTTTTGTTTTCTCATCGAGTTTATCTATCCCAGCAATTGCAATTTCAACTATATCTTTTATTTTAGCTGCGCCAATTTCTGTATTTTTTTTGAAATTTGGAAATGATACACGGTATTTTCCACTGTAGAGTCGTTGAATATTGACAATTGAAGCCGCATCCCTGTCGCATTTGCATAGGTCAACAACCTTATGTATCAACATACTGTCCAATTCATAATCTGCTGAAACAAAAACTATCTTTTCTGTCATTGAACGCCATGAAGAATACTCTTTAGCCGGCATATCATGAAGAGAGTCAATTTCACCATCTCTTACTGGATTAAGCTTCCAAAGGGCTAAAATTATATTGGATTTTCCAGCTTCATTAATTCCAACTAACGAAGTTACGCTATCACATTCAATCCAGCCGCTATCCATGATAGAGCGAAAATTTGTAACCTTAAATCTTTTTAATTTCATCATTGATATAACACTCCTTATAAAAATTACTCACAGTGTACATGTGGCTTAATTTAGGAAACAAAGTTTTCTAAGAAATCTGTTTCAATAAAAGTATTTTCCATTGCACTAAACATTATTATTATAGTCTATATTTATTTTTTATCGCTCTCACCTAATAACTTCACTTCCATATCTTCCAAAGCCTTGATATAATCTTTTTCCACCTTGGAAACATCATCTAAATATAACTCCTTATATTTCTTATACTCTTCCTTTGCTTTTAGTTCAGCAGTCTTAGCACTAATCTTTCCAGCATGGGCTAAAATTTCATGCTTAGACAATTGCAGAAATCCATCCAATGTCTCAATCCAATCAGACATATACATAGGTATTCTTCTACGAGCTTGCATCTCAGCAAATTCAAGATAAGCAGAAACTATGCTGTTTAATGCAGATAACTCCTCCTCAGTACAATAGTTTTTTGCCACTAATGCATCTGATTGTTTAGGTCGATTTCCTTTAAAACTAAGCATCCCCATATAAGGCTTGTCTGCATCTGCAGAGTAATAAATCTTTTCTGCTGCAGTTTGTCCATGAGCTGCCCAGTGCATTTTATTCTGTACTGTCTTAAAAAACAAAGTAGATACTTCTGTACTTGGATTATAATCTACACTTGTGGCATAAATATCAAGCACTTTTCTCCAGAATACTTTTTCTGATGAACGAATATCACGAATACGTTCCAATAATTCATCAAAATAAATTCCACCGCCACTATTTTTTAAAAGGTCATCATTCATGGCGAATCCCTTTTTCATATATCCCTTTAAAATACTGCTTGCCCAAATTCTAAACTGAGTGCCTCGCAAAGATTTCACACGATATCCAACTGAAATTATTACATCTAAATTGTAATAGTCTACTTGATATGTTTTTCCGTCAGCAGCAGTTGTTGCAAATTTTGCAACAACTGAATTTCGAATTAGTTCACCTTCATTAAATATGTTTTTTATGTGACGAGAGATTGTAGACTTATCGCGTTGAAATAATTCTGCCATTTGGTCAATAGATAACCAAACGGTATCACCATCAAAAGTAGTTTCTATTTTAGTCAGACCATCTTCTGTTTGGTACATTATAATTTCAGAACCCATATTTACACCCCTTGCACGCTTTTCATTTATTATACTTGTTTCATCAAAAAAATTTCCATTATGTTACTTTTTTGTTATATCTACCTTCTTCAGCTTTCCTCGCTATCATATCAATAGGAATCTGTCCTTCCTCATCACCAAACTCCACATTTACGTTGATATATGTGTCTGCATTTTTGTGGGAGAGAGATACAATCGTCTCCACGTGTTCCGTATGTGGAAACATGTCCAATTCTTTATCCTAATTTTTACAAGATAAAAAAGTAATAATATCTCTAATACACTATAATTGTAAATATATTTGCTACACTTCGTTGTATCTGTTAGTTGGTTAGTTTTATGTAATAGGTAATGTAGTCACTAATACTATACAGTGCAATTATATTATATTAGTTATGCTGACAAACAGTGAATATGCTTTTGCGGACTACACATATGTTCGACAAAATTCGGGTTGTACCCGGTACCTTTGCGAGGGAGCGCAACGACTGAGCTTGTTATATTTTTTTTATAATGGCAGTCAATTCTGCATCTTCCATTCTCGCAATAAATATATTTTTTAAACGATTCCATGCTTCCGAGGTTAAAGCCACCTTAATTTTTATACATACCATTTCAAACAGATCTTTCTCAAATTTAAGCCAAGTATCATCATAAATAATTTGTGTACGGGCAGAATTTAAGTTTAAATCGTTTATGCCCCCTATATCTAAACGAAATCTTATTGGAAATGGAAAATCTAAAACTGCCTTTTGACCATAATTTCTATAGTCATAAAACAAGCTGCATGGCACATCAATACCATGTATTGACAAGTAAGACTTTGACGCTGTAATCTCTCTATGTAAATTGCTAGATGCTATATTTCCATCTTCATCAACCTCTAGACTTGTCGTGTTTTTATTTATACAGTTATTTCCATAAGAAATACTTGCCGCTAAAGGATAGTATTCACCATCAACCAAAACCTCTTTTGAGCTGATTTCAAGATTATCGACAGGAATATTATTATTTTTAACGATGAATGCCATAGATGCCTTACCACGAAATCCTTTTTCTACACAATCTAAATCAATATTAAGAATTTGGATATTATCTTCCTTTCTCCATGAGTAATCATTGTCTAACTCAAGATGAAAATCTTTAAATGCTTCTGGTGTGAAGGTTTCTTGGATATCATCAGTTTGAATATTAATATCAAACGGAGGCAATGGCAATAGATTTTTAACACACTTGACAAATTCCTGTTTCGTCATCTTCTCCCATGGATGGGTTTTTCTAAGTTTCAATGTGGTATCTGTACCGGGCTCTTTACGTTCACTTTCAGTAATAATAAACAAACTATCATATCCTTCAATAGCTATTTTTAATGGCTCATCATATTGGTATTGCCCTATTACCTTCCTTGTGTTAACTTGCATGTTGTCACAAACCATAAAACAAGCTAGAATACCAATCCCAAATTTAGATATCGGTTTAAATGTATGTTTAACCTCAGACATAAGATCGTAAAACTCTTTGGATGTATAATAGGAACAGCCGATATTGGTATAATAATTATCTACAACGTGTTGATTCATTCCTATACCATTGTCTGAAACCTTTAAGTAATCAATATTATTTTTGGTATATAAAGAAACGATAATTCGTGGTATGTAGTTTTCTCCCCATAACTCACTCACTTTTTGTCTCAAAAGGCATGCATCAATTGAGTTTTGTATTAGCTCACGTAATGCAACTTCTGGTTTTCCATATAATTTCGTCCCCATTAGAAGATCAACAACACGACGCTTACTTAGAGTAAACTTTGTATCATGGTAATGATAAATAGGCTTTCCTGTGGCTATATCTTTCCGGGCTGTAATTTTCCTTCTGTCTACATTCGCTGGTAAAGGTATTTTATAAAAAGATACATCGTCAACAAAATCATTATGCAAATTTGCGAGAATTAATGTGCAGTTTCGCAACTCATCATCAATTGAATCACAAAATTTGAGAATTGACGCTTCAATAGCTGGATGACTGCATTCAGCTGAAAAAATAAGATTCCTTGGTGTAATTGACCAAGAATTAACAGCTAAATGCTTATTCCATTCTATTAAAGATATAGGATTTTCTATTGCCAAGTGAGAAAACAATATCGGCGGAGTTCTTTTTCTATCAAAATCAATAATATCCGCCAATCGAAGAACAACAGATACAAAAGGAAGGCATAAATACGCATCTTCACCACAAAGCTTAATGCTCTCCATATTTAAAAGTGCTGTATGGTTCTCGTTATGGCCAAAACATACCTCTGCAACATCTGACGTTAAGTCAGTATCAAGATACTTGATTTTTCCTCCCCAATCTGACGCAATCATTTCTCTTGCCCTACTAGCATGATTAATTCTAATATAGTCTGTGACAATACGATCTTCTAACAACTGGGCTCTTGAATGCTTTCCCAGTTTATTAAGGTTGTTTATATCTTCGATCTCTTGAGGATATGTTTTTCTGAAACGTTGAAATTTATCAACTTCTTCCTGATATTGTTTTTGATTTTGTTCTTCTAATTGATTCTTCCAAGCCTTTATTAAATTTTCCTGTGGACACATTCCAATATCATGAAGGAAAACGCATATAATTATCATCATCAAATCAGGAATAGAAATCTTCTTTAATGATTCTTTGGGAATTATCTTTCCAATAATGTAAAGCATATTAAAAAAATGTTCTATATCATGTAAAGTAAATTCTGGCATGTTTTTAACAACTGTTTTTGATTTATTTACAGCATAATCTCCAATAGCCTGAACCAAAGCAATGATTTCGGCATACTCAGAAGATTTAGAACATCGTTCTTCGAGTTCTTTAAATACTTTTGAATTCTTCAATTTGCTTGTAAGTGTAGATTCTCGTTCCATATTCATTACATGACCTCCAGACATTGAGTATTTTATTAATGTTAATTTCTATTCACTTTTTTATATTCCCCCCGTTGTGATCAATACATAATTGCAATATAACTCTAAATTACGTCTGTATTTTGTGCTTTATGTTAGAATATCTGCATACTTAAATAGCTTCCTAACATTTTTCCTTGGTTCCGTACGGTCGTTTTAACGCTTACAAGATAATGGTTAGTTTCATGTACTCGGTAATGTAGTCACTAATACTGATCTGTCAACCCTTTTTTGGACATATTTTTGCCGAACAATTTATTTAAGAATGCGTGAATTTATTTGTGGCTATAATATCACCTTTGGTCTAGGCCAAGAGTAAAATGAACTCGCTGTGCTCGCCCTTGACTTAGACCAAAGGCAATATTCCTTTATAACTACAAATTCATTACATCTTTATCTTATATTTCTTAAGACTGATCCTTATCCTTATATTCCATTGGTGTAAGATAATTGAGCGATCCATGTAGTCTATGGTTATTATACCAATTTATATAGTCAGCTAATTCTATATATAAATGATCCAGATTATTAAATATATTGCCTTTTATAAACTCAGTTTTTAATATATTATATAGGCTTTCAGCTACCGCATTATCGTAGGGACAACCTTTGTTACTAAGGGATCTTTCTATCTCAAAGGCTTTTGTCACATCATCAATTAATTTATTTTTAAATTCATTGCCCCTATCTGTATGGAATATCTTTATATCAGTAAGGGGATATTTGCAGTTCAAAAATGCTCTATATACAAGCTCTGCAGTCTTATGGATGCCAACTGAATAACCTATGATCTCCTTGTTATACAAATCCAGTAAAATACATATATAAGCCCATTGACCGTTTACCCTTACATAGGTAAGGTCGCTAACAACTACCTCTAACTTATCTCTATTATTAAACTCCCTATTTACTGCATTTGCTATCTTAGCCTCATTGCAACCCTACTTGTGTACCTTATACCGGGCTACTGTATAATTAGATACCAATGCGTACTTCTTCATAATTTGTCCTATTTTGTGCCTTGATGCGTTTATACCTCCCCGCTCTAGCTGTCTCTTAATCTTCCTAGTTCCATAGTTATTTCTGCTCTCTCTAAATATTCTAATTACTGCATTTTCGAGTGTTACTTCTTCTTCAGAAACCTTGTTAGATTTTTGCCTATTATTAATATGGTAATAGACAAGGCTTCTTGGGACCTTAAGAAACTTACACATGGCGCTAATACTGTATTTATCTCTATTTGAGATAATGAGGTCTACTTTTTGCCTAGTATTAGCGCTGCCTGCTTTAAAATATCATTTTCCATTTCTAATTGTTTTAATTTCTTTCTTAGTGCAATTAACTCTTTTTCCTCTTCAGTACGATTATCATCAATATTAAGCGACCCTGAACTATTTAGCCTTTCCACCCAAGTTTTAATCGTAGACTTCGCAATACCATATTCTCTATTGATATCTGCTAATGATTTACCATTGTTAAATAACGCCACTATCTGTTTCTTAAACTCCTCTTCATATCGACTTCCGTGTGCCATCTTAATTCCTCCCAGATGTTTGTTTATATTATATCATTGTTCGGAATTGATTTGTCCTATTAAGTATAACCTATCCAAACAATGAATATGCTTTTGCGGACTACATTTGTATTCGACAAAATTCGGGTTGAACCCGGTACCCTTGCGAGGGAGCGCAGCGACTGAGCTTGTTCCTGACTTTCTTCGCCGTTAAGCTTAGCAATAAGGGTTTCTCCATCTAAAAAGAAGTCAATCCCTTTATCCTTTTGGACTAAACCTTGCGGTAAAAGAAAAAATGTTTTCTTCCCATCAATATGACAAATTAAATACGAACCTTTCAACTTTATATAACTCAATTGATTCATAGAATCTCCTCCTTTTCAGTGATACGTAGTGTCAAAAGTTCTAAATGAATTTCGACCTAAACCATTTATTTCACTGGTTTTCACCAGTTACTTTCGTATCCCCCTTGAAAATTGGAAATTCTCCAAGGGCCTTTTTGTATTTGTTGTTAATTTATTTAAGTAATGCTTTTGCGAACTACATATACGTTCGACAATATTCGACAAAATTCGGGTTGAACCCGGTACCCTTGCGAGGGAAGCGCAGCGACTGAGCTTTCTTTTACATATTCATCTTCAAATCTAAAAGATGCAAACTCTCTTGAGGATACTAATTTATTAAACTCTCTTGCTGCCTTTTTAATTCTCTCTTTTATATGCTTCTTAACTTCACCTTCAACAACTGAATTGATAAGGAGTGTAACGTGGTCTTGAGCTATTAGCTCACTCAACTTTGAAAACTGAGGATTTCCAAAAGAATAGTTTGCAGCGTCATATATATTGGAATCTAGAAATACAATAAATTTCTTCATTAATTTAAGCCTCCTTACCTTCAACGCCTCAACCTAACAACTCATCCTAGCAAATTAGCCATTTCTCATATTTAAAGCAATATTCCGACAATACTTTCTAATATAAAACGGACACAGTTTCATTCCTAAAATCTTATGTCCGTTCTCTCGATGTCCATCTTCACTCTAGCTACAGCCTATCTACCCAAATAACTTAAACGCTTCATTACTCAGCCCCATAATAATAACAGCAGCTATTATATTACCAACAAGCATAGCAGGAAACGCCCACTTAAATCTCATATCTAATAAAGCAGCAGCTCGGAATCGCTGGGTACCGTTGCGAGGGAGCGCAGCGACTGAGCTTGCTATTCACTTTGTAACCTTTTTTAATAATCCTAGGCTTACTTTGCTACCTCATTTATAATGAGAAAACAAATAAGCCCGCAAATGTATCCAAACATAAAAGCGCGATACTGCCTGTCATATAACCACTTAAGCATAATACCACCGCCTTACACTACAGTGATATTGATGGTGACATCGCGCTTCTCTTCGGACATTGCGCGAGTTAGAGCTGCACCATCCCCAAGTCCATTAGCGTAATAGTGGACTGATTGCAGGCATATAAGCTGATTCATAGCATCAGCAAACTGTGTAAGCTGCATTCTTCCACTTCCCGGAAGCTGTTCTGTAAGTCGATCAAAAAGGTCACATGTTAGCCTGTGAATCTTGGTTGCCTCTTCTTTTTGATTAAATTCCTGTGCCAACCGTGCCATCCTGTCTACTTTACAGTCAATAGAAAACTTCTTTTTAAATATATTTTTTATCATGAGCCACACCTTTTCCTTTCCCTAAAATTTTTTTGAGGGAAAGGAAAATTAAAAAAGGACGTATCATGTTAGGTAAATACCGTACATAATGCGCCCTTTATGCTGACTCTTGAATGTATAATCAAATTGCAATATAATAAGCATATGGCGTAAGTGGCAGCGTAAAGCTGTACTTGTACGGGTCTGCGATACCCTACATGAGCGTCCGGATGTTGGTCGCATCCGGGCGTCATTTGCGCCTTAATTTAATTTTCCTCTCAAAGATATTATATAGTAAATCATGGAATAATTCAATGAATATTGTAAAATTTTCAGGGGGTATAAATTGTAGCTTTAACTGCCGTGCATTTTATGGTAATTAACCTAATACTGTATATGACTAGCTTTTATGTAATCGGTAATGTGATCGCTAATACTGCACAGTATAAATATATTAATTGTGCTAACAAACAGGAAATATTCTTTTGTTAACTACATATACGTTCGACAAAATTCGACAAAATTCGGGTGGAACCCGGTACCGTTGCGAGGGAGCGTAGCGACTGAGCTTGCTACAGCAAAATTGGGATTTGCCTTTGATGCGTCTATCAATATCCGCTCACTCATCGCCTTAGTTTCACCATATGGATTGGTTGTCTTCTTAAGCTCCATATCTTCCTTAAGTGGAGATGGCTGATCACCATAAACTGTCGCAGATGAGCTGAACACGAACTTATTCACGCCATACTTTACACACATCTTGCTTAGTACCATAGTACTCACCAGATTGTTGTAATAATACTCAAGTGGCTTGGAAACAGACTCACCTACTGCTTTAAGTCCAGCGAAGTGAATCACACCATCGATTTTATGGTTACTAAAGATTTCTTCTACCTTTACTTCATCAGTCACATCGATTTGATAGAAAGTTGGTCTGATGCCCGTTATGGTAGATAGCTTGTCCAGCACTTCAATCTTTGAGTTGATAAGATTATCAGTGATGATTACAGTATGTCCATTTTTTATAAGTTCTATTGTTGTATGGCTGCCGATAAAGCCTATGCCTCCGGTTACTAAAATGTTCATTGGTTGTGGTCACCTCACATTTCCATAAAACTGCGAATATTATTTTTTTACTACCTCTTTATCTCTTATAACTTGAGCCAACACATCCGCTAGTAATGTTGAAGATGTTCCTTTTGTGTACGGAAAATAAACCATTTCCACGCCAACTGCATTAAATTTTCTTTCAATTTCTTTATACATTTCTGAACCTTTCCAATCATCGCCATGAAAAATCGCATCAAATTTAAGGTTTTCCCACGCTTTGAATTTATCCATATTAGTTTGTGGTACAACTTCATCAACATACTTCAAAGCTTCAACAATTGCAACTCTTTCTTCAAATGGAATAATTGGTGTTTTTTTCTTATAGCTTTGAACATTTTTATCTGTACTCACTCCAACAATCAAATGCTCACATTGCTCCTTAGCTCTCTTTAAAATATTCAGATGCCCTACATGAAAAAGATCAAATACTCCAGTTGTATATCCTACTTTATATTTCTTTGTCATCATTAAGCTCCTCACATGTTAAATGCTATTTTTTATAGTATTTATTAAAATTCTAGCTTCATTGACTGGTAGTAATTCTCCCATCAATGGTGGTATAGCTGGCCAATTTTCATCTTTCCAAGTTTTACCTGAAATTTCAATTGATGTCTCATATCTTGGAAAAATGTGATAATGAACATGTTTATCAAACATCATTAACATTAGATAGTTAATAACATCATAGTTAAAAGCTTTCATTAACGCCGGTTCAATTACTTTTATAATGTTATTTAAATCAGCATATTCTTCAGATTTTAACTCTGAAAACGCAGGACATTCTCTTTTTAAAGAAAGAATTCCAGCTCCAAGTGTCGCCTGATGCGGTCTTAAAGACCATATCCAATGCTTTGTCTCATAAATCTTATATTCTTTAACCTTAAATTTTGCCTGAAATTCCGTTAAAATATTTTTCATTTTATTATCCATCTCCACTTCTTTCCTACTTCAATAATTCAGTAATTTTCTTCTTATAAAATTCGAGTGTTTCGTCAAAAATCGAACTGCTGTAAATAAAGCTTCTATTTCTTTTTAATAAACATAGACTCTGTTCAATTAACTCCCCCGGAGGCATACTCTCTTGAAGATTTACTATTCGATCTTTGTAAAAATTAGTGTCTATACAATCGAGAAATCCACTTATTTTACCTTTCTTCGACTCTGTATAATCCAGTATATAATTATTTCCATTCAAGAGCGTTTGAAACACCACTGAATGATATCTCATCCCTATACATGCATCACTTTTTGAAAATACATCAAATAACCCATATAGGTTCATTGGTTTATGTTGAACAGAAACGTTTGATCTACACGAACGTAAGCATAGCTCAGACAAGTACTTTCTGTCGTCGCCACCCATGTGAAAAGTATGCATTGGAACAAGTTTTACATTCTCGTAAAACTCAGATGCACGCTGTATCATCTTAATTAAGAAATCTTCCTTATTAATCCGCATTCCTCCAAAAGCGGAAGACGGAAATTTTCTACAGTTAATTGATATAGTATTACTCTTCGATTCCACCCTAGGGCTTTCATAGTCCATGATACTCAAAATCGCCGGGTCATGACAATGATGCCAATTACCACTACTTTCTAACGGACATAGTATCTTCGCTTCTTCTACACCTCTCTTATCCCGAAAAATCGCTAGATCCGTTTTCTTTAAAATTTGCGCAACAATCTTTCGGTTCTGTTTATATACAAGAGGGCCTATTCCACACCCAAATATCATCGTCTTCTTATGCAACTTCTTACCAAGCTCAAAAGTGTACCTTATTATCTCTATCTCAGTAATATCAAGCAGTGGCCCTCCCCCCATAATTATTAAGTCGCTATTTGCTACTTGTTTCTTTATCTGTATCGAATCTCGAGAGTCAAATAACTCTATATTAAGTTTGGGATTAATTTTCAAGTATATCTTTGCATCTTCTGCTAAAGTTCTCCTTGTAAAGAAGGGAGCCAAACTTCCTAAAGAAATATTCATCTCCTCATCAATACTGCTTAATACTTTTAGTATACCAATAAGAATTGCTCTGTCTCCTAATGTTTCAGTGCCATACCACCCGATAATGCTTACGTTCATTTATATCACCCTCCTAAATCTAAACGGGTTTCCAATTATCTTCAATATTTCTGAATTATATTTGAGGGTACCCTTTAAGGTTAAGGATGTTGTTGAATAGTGCGAACAAGCACTGCATTCCTGAGAAACTAGATTCCTCCGGTAAGCTAGTTCACGACTAAATAATTCATAAGATGACTCCTCAATGGCGTTACCCAGGAGCTTACTTTTTGTAGCACAGAAAGATATGTTTTTGTCCGGCGTTATTGTAACTCCATTGTTATAAAAGTCGCAAAAGCTTATTCTCTTTCTATCCATCAGAAATTGATAAAGCGCGAAATATTTCATTGACTTCGTCTCAATAAATTTACCATAAAAAAATTCAGCTGTTAAGTTCCTATGTTCATCACTAGAAAAGACAGAGAAGTCTTGCAATCTATCTTCATTAAATAACCTTCTGTGCACAGTTGCTACATTATAGGACATATTAATATCATCTTTTGTTACTAATGCTTCAAGTTCATTAATATTTATAATGTTAAATTTAGTAATAGTACATATCGCGCCCAAGTAATCGCAATACAACTCCTTTTGATTATCTATTTTTCTATATGTATCTATTGCTTTTCCAAAAATACCTTTTACTCTACGAACTTCATCATGTGTCGATTCTACTCCGTCAATTGATATAGAAATAGCTAACTTAACAGAATTTTCACCGCATTTCCGTTTCATAATTTTTAACTTTTCCAGCATCCGATCAGTAAAATAACCGTTACTAATAATATATATTGCTCTCAGCTTCGGTAATCGCTTTAAAAGAACACAGATATACATTTCAATATCGCTTACTATGAAGGGTTCGCCGCCATTTACACCTACGTCAGTTATTTCGCTGTATAATTCATCACTTAATATCTTGTCTAGATCTTGATAAGTGAAATTCTCACTTTGCTGTATAGCTCGCATTCCACACATAACACAGTCACAATTGCATTTGAAGGTAATTGGCAATTGCAATACTTGAGGTTTCTTAAAAACATTTGCTGGCTTTCTTATAAACCTCCCCAATATTAGTTTGATAAATGTCTTACCATATAACTTGGCTGCAATAACGTAATAAATAATAAAACGCTTTGTCATTGGCCTTTGTTTTAAATAGTTCTTAATATGCTTCATCATTACTGGTTCAACCTTCCTTTCATCGTGCCCACTAGACTACGAATTATTAGCTTTAAATCTTCTCTATTTACAAAGATAATTATAATAAATAACAAGATATTCCACGCTGATATATACACTACTGTGTTGAATAATATAAATATCTGTAGCATGTTGATTATTAGCGTAAAAATAATGCGGAAATTTATGGCGTCTATATATACAAACCTACGTGTGTCAATTAGACGATACCCTATCACTATCGTGTAAGCAACACACGTTGCAATTGCTGCTCCATTCAATCCCCATATTGGTATTAGTACCAAGTTCATGCAGAAATTAACTAACCCGCCTACCATCGTCGATAACATATTCCCCGCATTTTTCTTAGCGGCTACATAGCTTGTGCCAACAAATGATGCTATAATGGTAAACGCAGCAGCGATCAGTAAGAAAGAACTAGGCTGCCAAGCAATAAAGTATTCTTCACCAACATACATTTTTAGAAATAATTTTAATATAACGATTATTCCAGAGCTTATCGTTAGAAGAATTACACACATCTTATTGTAGATTTTGTTCGTAAAATCTACTCCCGAAGACGTGCCAAATTCTTTCATAGCAGTTAATTGCCAAGATTGTACAAAGACCTGGCTAACGGCTGTCAATAATACCGGTACTCTATACGCCACCGCATATATACCATTTAAAGATGCATCATAAAAATACAAAATCATATATCTATCTAAGGAATTGATAATCCAGAAGAATAATGTGTTGGGGACTAGAAAAACACTATACCACAACATTTCCTTTAATAAGGTATTCTGTTTAATGTTTATTACATCTATTGTAAGGTACCGATATGTTTTTACGGACAAAGTTAGGTATATTGTTGCCACAGTATATCCAATTACACTCGCACTAATATAACCACGAATGCCCATATCGAACACGCCTAAAAACAGAAGGTTAGTAATAGCTATTATTAATACCAGCATTATATTCCCTACTACGAAACTTCTTATTCGCTCTATCCCCCGGGTGAACTCAGATGAGAGGGAATAAATGCAATGGATTACGATTAGGGAATAAATATACCATGTGTAATCACCTAATAAATCAGAATATCGCAGCAATGGAGTGAAAATACTGGTCAACAATATCCCCAAAAATGTAACTAAGGCTCCATTCGAAAAAACCTGGCTCCTATCACTTCCCTGCTCCATAGCATAACGCAATACAGCATTATATATACTTATTGATACTATTGGAAACAGTATATTTGTAGTAGTATATATTATGTCAATGGTACCATAATCTTGTGATGTTAATACATAAGTATAAAAAGGAACCATTAAGAACCCGATAGCTTTTGTTGATATGGATGATATCGCAAAAAGCGCTGTGTTTCTCATAAGATAATTTTTTCTACTTGTCAATATTACCTCCTCCACTTACTTATTGAAAAATACAACTCAATATATTCTTCAAATTTACTTTTGCTATCATATCTTGGTGCATTGGCAAGACGTTCTTTTCGATATTTTTCTTTCCCTTCTTTAAGAACATCCCCAATTCTAATTATCAGTTCATCCATTTTATTGCTTTCAACAATTCTTCCGGTATACTCATTGATAACTTCAACACTTCCACCTGTATTGTAAGTGATAACAGGTGTACCGCATGCCATCGCTTCCAGATTAGTTGTTGGAAAATTGTCTTCCAATGTTGGATTAATAAAAATATCTGCACTTGTATAAATCTCTGCAATTTCTCTCGGGTTATTCGTTCTTTCAATTCCTAAAACATTTTGTGGAAGTTCCCTTATTTGTTTTTCTGTCAAACCAAGTAATACTATTTTAAAGTTATCATCTATACTCTCGGCTAAATTAATAAAAGTATTCAAACCCTTTTTGTTACTCCAGGGGCTTGAAACACCTAGCAATACAATTTTATCCTCTATTTTGTACTTATTACGAAAGCCACCATGTGTTGGTTTGAAGATATCCAAATCCAAACCGTTATTTATTACACTCACTGGATATTCTTTTAAAAATGATTCCTTAACTAAATCGGCCAACCATTGTGATGGCGTAACTATAGTTAGACTATCTACATCAGTAAACCATGTTCTTTTCCGCATATACATTTCTTTTGTCTTATCAATTCTACTAGCAGGGTATTCTTTATATTGAGGACAGTCAAAACACCCCATTTTCCATTTTTCACATTTTACTGTTGTGAAATGTGGACACTGTCCTGTAAATGGCCAACAATCGTGCAACGTCCAAACAACCGGTATATTTCTCGCTTTAATATAGTTAAACAGTGATTCCAAATTAATATAACAATTGTGTAAGTTGTGCAAGTGAATAACATCTGGATTTATATTGTCAACTTTTTCCAGGAATTTTTTGGTACCGATTCTTGAAAAACAACCATTTAGCCCAGTATAGTAAGCTAGAAGGAGATGCATATTTCTTTCTAAAATACTGCCTATCAATAAACTGTTGCCAACTTCTTTTTTCCTATTTGACCGTGAATCCGCATAAGAAACATATGAAATACAGTCGTGTTCTTCCGCGCATTTAGATATACTAAGCATTACGCTACCTGTACTACCAAAATTGCATGTATTAATCTGCAATATCTTAAGTCTTTTCTCCATGACCTCACCTCTCTTTTTCATGCCAAAGCAACCTATTCTGCACTTATTTACCCCAAACAACTCTATTTACATAATCTATATAAGATAAAATAATCCTTAACACTTTATCCGACACATTAGGCATACTATAATCCGCAACTAATCTCAAACTATCTTTTTCTTGTGTTTCAAGTATTTCTAGCCCCTGAAGAATTCTCTCCTTTTTAAGTCCAACCATCATCACCGATGCTTCTTCCATTGCTTCTGGTCTCTCATGAGCTTGTCTAATATTAAGCGCTCTAAACCCAAGAATTGATGACTCTTCACTGATTGTCCCACTATCACTTAAAACAGCCTTTGCATACTTTTGAAGTTTCACATAATCATTAAACCCAAGTGGTTTCATGATTTTTACCAGTAGATTGAACTCAATTCCTTCTGATTCAATCATCTTTCTCGTTCTTGGATGTGTGCTAACAATCAATGGCATCTGATATTTTTCTGCTATCGTATTTAAGCTCTCTACTAAATCCATGAAATTTTGTTCAGAGCTGATATTCTCTTCTCTATGAGCAGAAACCACAAAGTATCTATCTGCTTCAAGTCCTAATCTTTCAAGTACATCCGATTTCTCAATATCTTCTTTTCTTGAATTTAGAACCTCAAACATAGGGCTACCTGTTTTTATAACTCTATCTGCTGGCAGACCTTCTCTTAAAAGATACTCTCTAGCAATATCACTATAAGTAAGATTAATGTCTGCTGTATGATCAACAATCTTTCTATTAGTTTCTTCAGGGACTCTCTGATCAAAGCATCTATTTCCTGCTTCCATATGGAAAATAGGGATATGCCTTCTCTTTGCAGCTATTGCACATAAGCAGCTATTTGTATCTCCAAGTACCAGAAATGCATCCGGTTTTACTGCATCAAGAATTGGATCAATCTTCACCAGAATATTTCCTATTGTTTCTACTGCTGTTCCTGTCGCAGCATTGAGGAAATAATCCGGCTTCTTTAGATTGAAGTCATTGAAGAACACTTCATTTAGTTCGTGATCATAGTTCTGTCCTGTATGAACAAGAACATGGTCAATCGCTTCAGATTTATCTAATTTATTAATAACAGCTGACAGTCTGATTATTTCTGGTCTTGTCCCAACGACCGTCATCACTTTCAACTTCTTCATCAGTTATACCTCCAAATAATAAGTATCAGGTTTCTCGGGGTCAAATGACTCATTGGCCCACATAATTGTTACCATGTCTGAATCGCCAAGGTTTTCTATGTTGTGTGTATAGCCCGTTGGTATATCAACAACTTCCATTTTGTCACCACTTACGAAATACTCTAAAACCTTATCTGAATCTATTTTTCTAAATCGTATAACACCCTTACCACTTACAACTAGAAACTTCTCATTCTTGGTATGGTGCCAGTGGTTGCCTTTTGTGATTTCAGGTTTTGATATATTTACGGATACTTGTCCTCTATCGGGAGTTTTAATAAATTCTGTAAAAGAACCTCTCTGATCTACATTCATTTTAAGTTCATAACTAAATTTGTCTTCTGGCAAGTAGCTTAAATAAGTGCTATAGAGCTTCTTAGCAAACTCATCTGACGTATTTGGAACTGTTCTGTCTTCTCTACTATTCTTAAATGAGTAAATCAATTCTACTATTTCACCAAGTGTTATGTTATGAACTACTGGAACTTCACAGAATGAATCTACAATATTTTCTTTACTTTCTAACGCATTAATTAATTCATTAACCACATCATCTATATAAACAAGATTCATTACCACATTTGGATCATTCACTTTAATAGGTAAGTCATGAGCAACATTATGACAGAAAGTAGCAACCGCACTATTGTAATTAGGTCTGCACCATTTACCAAACACATTAGGAAATCTATAAACAATAACTTTAGCTCCAGTTTCTTTGCCATAATCAAATAGAAGGTCTTCCCCTGCCTTTTTGCTCTCTCCATAAGGATTGTTTAACTCAGCTTGAATAGACGATGAAATCATCACCGGACAGCTGTTATTGTGCTTCTTAAGGGAATTCAATAAATCGGAGGTAAAACCAAAGTTATCTTCCATAAACTCTGATTCTTCTTCTGGTCGATTTACACCTGCAAGATGAAATACAAATTCGGCCTCTATACAGAACTCTTCAAGTAATGATGGGTCCGTATCTCTATCATATTCTAAAATTTCAGTGTACTTTCTATTTCTCAGCTCTGCTATTAAGTTTTTTCCTATGAAGCCTTTTGCCCCAGTGACTAGGATTTTCATTATTTATCCCAACTTTCCAATTGTTCTCTTACATAATCAAGCTGTAGAAGCTTCTCTTTAATATGCTCTACATTAAGCCTTTCTGTATTGTGCGAGTTGTACTCATCTTCAGCTGAGAGCTTTTGGTCTCCTTCAACGAAATATTTATCATAATTTAAGTCTCTCTTATCTGCAGGAACACGATAAAAACCACCCATGTCTTTAGCTACAACATGCTCTTCTTTTGTGAGAAGTGTTTCATACAGCTTCTCTCCATGACGAGTTCCGATTACTTTAATTTCATTATCTGCTTTAAAGAGTTCTTTAATTGCTTGTGCTAAGTCTCCAATAGTTGATGCTGGTGATTTCTGAACCATAATGTCTCCAGCTTCAGCGTTCTCGAAAGCAAATACAACTAATTCTACAGCTTCTTCTAGACTCATTAGGAATCTTGTCATATTTGGGTCTGTAACAGTGAGGGGTTGTCCATTCTTTATCTGATCAATAAACAAAGGGATCACTGACCCTCTAGATGCCATTACATTTCCATATCTCGTACCACAAATAAGGGTTCTTTCAGGATCAACGGTCTTTGCTTTTGCCACGAACACTTTCTCCATCATCGCTTTGGAGATTCCCATAGCGTTAATTGGATATGCAGCTTTATCAGTAGATAGACATATTACCTTTTTGACTCCCATTTCAATAGATCCAGAAAGTACGTTATCAGTTCCTAATACATTCGTCTTTACTGCCTCAAGTGGAAAGAACTCACATGACGGTACCTGCTTAAGAGCTGCTGCATGAAAGATATAATCTACTCCATGCATTGCATTCTTAACACTTGCAAGGTCTCTAACATCTCCAATATAGAATTTCAATTTATCATTCTTGTAAAGTTTTCTCATGTCATCCTGTTTCTTTTCATCACGAGAAAAAATTCGAATTTCTTTAATTTCTGTATTTAAGAATCTTTTCATTACTGCATTTCCAAAAGATCCTGTTCCACCTGTGATTAATAGTATTTTATTCTTAAACATAAATAACTCTCCAATTCATTTTTGTTTTTTTTTCATAAAGTTATATAAATTATATATTTAACTTTTTATTTGCTAATTTATTTGTATCTATTTTTTGAGTTATATAATGGTAGCCGTAAAATACAAATAATAATATACTAGGATTCCTTACGTAGTCTTCAGAGGCTATTGCAAATAGAAATGCAACATATAGCAATAATCTAATATGTTTTTTACACTTCAATTGAATACATAGCTTAAAAATTCCATAATTCATTATAAATCCAATGAATAAGCCAAACATTGAAAACCAATTTACCATTGTTGCAGTATTCATTTTGTAACCATATTCTTTAGCTATTTCTACCATTCTCAAAGACCCGTTCCCGAAAATTGGATTTTCTAAAAATTTTTGTATTGGTATTTTAATAGCATCAATTCTAATTGATGTTGATGACCTATCTCCAGTTTCTAAATAAACAGAAACTTTTCCGAATAACTGATATTTAGCATTATTAGGAAGACTATCGTAAAAAATTATACCAGCTATCAATAAAGTAATAATGACGCAAATCATGCTTATTTTTCTTCTATGTGATTTTTTACTATTAATCGATAATGAGTCTAATAAAAAAGCAAATATTATAACAAGTCCAACTATGTATCCAGTAGTTGAATAAGTAGTAAATAGTGCCACTCCAAAAACAAATAAATTCCTAATGTGGTTTTCTTTAAAGAAAAAAAGATTAAAAATAAGCGCTAAGTTAATATAAGTTTGGAATGCTCCAGGCTCCCAAAATATACTTTGATTTCGTATTAAATAACCATCTATAATTATTGTTGAGAATATTGCATCGTAAGCAATTATTCCTACACTATTATGTGATTTAGGTAATTTCATTATTAACTCTGGTAAAAATAATGCCAAAAAATATATTATTAAAGAAAAAACACTTAAGAAAAATATTACTTTTATATATTTTTCTATGAAATATCTAAAACTATAATATCCTGAATAGATAAATGCAACAAAGAACAAAGAAGTTGTAATTATTAATTGTTTAAATCCTTCTTCATTCACTAATACTGTAGTAGTTATATTTAATAGTATAAAAATAAATATTAATAAATTCATCTGCCTTATTCTTATATTCCTATCTCGTGCCAAATTTGACACTACCATTATTATAACCAACCCTAAATACATTAGAATTCTAGTAGTACCTGAGAATATACTCAAAGTAAAACTGTTTGAAATGTATAATAATAAATAAATAATAACGTAATCAATTTTTTCTCTTTTGTTTATTTTCATCTATTCATCACTCTTCTCAAATATACATTTGTTAATAATTTTTGTTGTTGCAATAGGTGTACTGCTATAATATAGTGGTTCTATTTCATCATACGATAGATAACAGTCTTTACTGTGATCCAAAAAATCCAGGAGTTTCTCTGTTTCCTTTTCAATATCTCCTTTATATTCTTCAACAAAACATACGATTGGGTAATAACTAAAATGCTCTAAACTAACATCGTCAGCATTTGTAACTACGTTAATAATTGGCTTACATGATGAGCATAGCTCAAATATTTTACTAGGTACTATGTTGGCAGTTTTATTTGAGATGTTCAATACAGCATCTGCTGATAAAATTGCTTCCTTTGCTTTATCGCTATCAACCGTTCCATAATAATAAAAATTGTCTGAATTATTTTGGCAATATTCATTTATTATATCAATACAGTTGTTTCTTCCATATAAATGTAATTTGATTTTGCAACCTTTTTTATAGAGATTTTGTATTACTTTGAAAATAAAGGTTGGATTTCTATAGGTTCTATCCAAATATCCAGCATAAACTATGTTATAATATTCTTTATCATAATCTATCCTTTGCTGTACCTCTTTTCCAATATTTCTAAACACTGGAAAATTTATATAATTTATTTTTTCCTTCACGCTTTTAAAATAGGGTTTTTCATATATTATTTTGCCGGCTTCAGCCATCAAAATAAAATCAAGACTATTAAATATTTTTAGTTCTCTTCCATCACACAATTTGGAATACATTTTTTTTGGAAAAATATTAGGAATAGTTGCACCCTTCATGATATCTAAATAATAGCCTCCGCAAGTAATCTTGGGATATTTTTTCTTTATTCTCTGAGCTACAGCAACTCCCTCGAAAGGCCTAAATACTCCAATTACACAATCTATGGGCTTTTCATGTGCTATCGATTCAACTATTCTATATATTTTTCTAGTTCTATACGGCTCTGTATTAGGAAATATTGGAATAAATACAAGTGAGAGTATTCGTCTTAATAGCGTTAACAATGTCATATAGAAACTCTTCTTACCGCTTTCCCTTTCCTTTTCAAGCATTATAGAATAAAGGGTTTTTTTCACCCTGAATATTTCTACACCTTCAAAAAACTCATGTTTCAATTGGCCATCTTCTTGAACGCAAATGCATATTATTTGATGACCTTCGCTTTTTAATTGATTAACTATTTGTTGAACACATATACCGTTCGCGTCTGGCGAAGGCCAATATTTACTTGTAATAAATATAATGTTAGCCATATCTTTTCTCCCATATTTAAATTTATCTTGCATTCTGGTATCATAAATATCAAATTATCTCACTGAGTTATCATATTCTTTTATACCTTTGAACACTAAGTTTATTGCTTTGATATAAGAATAATCGCTTTTCTTTTTAAACTGTATGGCTATTTTTAATCCAACAATATACTTTAACCTTGGAAATAGGTTTGATAATAGAACCCCTTTATCAATAAAGAACTTCTCGTTATATCCATTAAACCATGTGGATGTCTCTTGAACTGCATCCGCTATCTTACCTGGATGAGTATATATTTTCAATCCTTTTCTATACGCTTCGCCTAGGAAAAGGGTATCTTCACCTGAAGAGTACTTAGCTCCACCACCATACAAAAGCGAAAACCAGATATTTGCTTTCAGAATGCTCTCTCGTTTGAATGCCAAACGACATGCTCCATAACGAGCAAAATTGAAATATCCAACTCGTTTTACTTTAGTAATAATCCTTTTATTTGGATATTTTAGATTTACGATATGAAAAACTATAATATCTGCATCAGGGAGTTCGTCAAAAGCTTTATTCACCAATTGAGGATAATTATCTTCATATAATAAATCATCATCGCCTAGAATACATATTTCAGCTGAAGCATTTAATAATGCAACATTTCTATTCTTGCCTACGCCTCTATCAGCAGTTGAAAATATTTTAATCTTATTTCCACCTCTATTATATTCTTTGAACCAATAACTGTCGGTTTGATTCGCAATTACCGCATCTGTTTGTAATTTTAGCTTATCATACAAACTATCATCCGATTGGTTCATTGCTGCTATTAAAACTTCAATTGACCTCATAGTCACCACCCTTTAATTATTTATTTTAGAAAAATTGATAAGCTTAAAACCATTATTTTCAAAAAGTTCACGTAGTTCCATTTTTGAGAAAAATTCATACTCATCAACCCTGTCTTTTGAAAGATTTCCAAAGAACTTGTGATCCGTTGTTGTAGCAGGATGGGCTACTATTTCAATTGACTTGCATCTACTCAAATTCAAGGCGTCAAACAATCTATTGGTATCGTATTTACTGTCCAACTTAAATGGAAATAAACGAGCGTCAGGCATAACATAGTTATTCTTTACAATTATTCCAAACCATAAGTCAACTGCGATTCTATGGACATATTCTTTCACTCTTCTTCTGAATGGGACAGATTTAATATCAATATAAACACGTTGAAAATTCCTCGTTGCAGGAATTCCATATTCCTTTGCCAACGCACTAAATATATTAAAAGCTCTTAGACTCAGAGCTGAATTCTCATGTGTATTCCAATAGTCAGGTTCACCACACAGTTCATAAAAAGCATTATACTGAGCACGTAATTCCGCTATTAGATGATCCTCACTTATTTTCTTTTTTTGCATTCTGTTTTTAAATTCTTTTATCGAATAGAATTCTCCATATTCATTAACTAATGATGGGATTTCATGTGTTGGTAACAACGGTTTTCCAGTTGTCACATTCCAATGAATGCCTACGGATATCTGCGGGAATCTACTTCTTAACATCTCAGCATTGTTTCTTGTTTCCATGTTAAGTATAACATTTGTTGTAGTAACTAATCCGGCCTTGATACATTCATCTATTGCAGTGTCAACTGGATGACACATGCCATAATCATCAGCAGTTATTATAATCTTCTTCATACTTCAGATCTCCTTCCTTTAATATAATCATGAAAGTCTTTATCTATATCCCAAGCTTCTGCATGTTGTTCCCATTTGATACGTTCTGGTGAAGGGATCTTCATATAATCACCAAATCGCTGTTTTAAGAATTCATGCAACTGCTCAGGGGCCAAGAGTTTTACTGTCTCAAAATTAACATCGGTAGGAGTTCCAAAAATTTCTTTTTTGTACTTGCCTTGTTTAAACCGCGCCTTACCAAAGAAATTGCAATAGTATTCTGTCTGCTTATCATCATATTTATAAACTCGCTTCATTGCGAATTTCCTCAAGAAATTTTCCGGTAACATTTTAAAAAACTTAATTAGAATACCTGCCGCGCCTTTTCGACGTGAATATCCCCTATGTGCTAAATTAAGCACATCTATGTACTTTGACCAGAAATATTGTATTCTCTGTTGAAGAATGTTATTGGGACAATTGTGCAAAATAAAAATATCAATGAAAATACCATGGTGCATATCTTTATCTCTGTACAGTGGTTCTATATAAGTTGTCCCATTCATCCTTACTTTAGAAATCTGAATCTTGTTATCTACTTTTCCATGTTCTTGTATTACGTATATATCTTTAAGTTTCTCAAAACACATCAAAAACCTTTTGTAATTTCTTGGTGTCATATAAATATCTAAATCATCATCCCAAGGAATAAAACCACCATGACGTTTTGTACCGAGAGCAGTACCTCCCATTATAAAATATTCAATGTTATTCTTTCGGCAAACTTTGTCCACATCTACCATTATTTCTAGTATTTTGTTTTGTAAAGGTATGAATCCATATTCATCTTGCAAGTTTGGACGCATCAACTGTTTAGACATAACCTATCCCCTTAAATTTCTTAATAATATATTTTCTTATAAACAAAGGAAGAAAATAATATAATTTATAAAGCCTATATTTATTTGACATAATATGTTTCTTTGAAAACTCATTAAAAGTTAATGTTTGATAATCCTGCATAATAACTTCTCTGTTTTGAGGTGCCTTGGTTGGTGTTGATAAGCAATGGTTAGACTTTATAGCAATGTCTATTTCAAATTGATATGTGTCAATATCACTATCGAGTTTCATAAAAGCGGATTCTCCTTTTTCGCTATTTACCAAAACCATTGATACACCTTTACTAAAATCTAATTCCGGCAAATAATCCTCTATCCCCCAGAAGTCCGCAAGCGTTATATCTGACACGCGCTCAGGTGTAGAATATTTGCAACTATAACAACTTGGACGTAAGAATAAATACTTCTTAAAGCCGAAGTAGAACGGATTATCAAAAAACATTCCTTTTTTTGTCTTTATCTCATTATCCTTTTTAATCATATATGAATATCCATGAACATGTTTTATTCTGTCATCTTTAACTCTAAAATTAAATTCTATCATTTTCCCATCAGTTTTTTTTTCTACTGTTTCTTTATAACTCTTGAACATCTTATTGCTTGGAACACCATGACAAATAAAATCAACAGTTAATAAGTTCTCATATGATTTCCCAAGAAAATTATTTAACGCAGATACCTGGCACGGAGTACCCACAAACAAAACCCTTTTGTCACTTAAAAGAATTTCCTTCACTTTTAGAAACGAACCATTTAAGTCTGATTGTATATACTTTGATTTGGTTAACTTTCTCAAACCCTTTATATTATCTGTATACATGTGTTTAAGCGTCAAATTCTCATCAAATGCAGCACCAAACACAACTCCACCTTCATCAATAATACCTCTGGCAAGTAGCTCGAATATGCCTCCAGAGGAAGCATTCTTCCTAATTTTTTCATCTTTTGAGTAACATGCTTGTACATGCGAAACCTGAGGATTTTCCCTATCATTAATAATAGGACATACTTTATCACACAAACCACAATTAATGCATTTTTCAGTCTTTACTACTGGATACATAAAGCCTTCCGCATCTTCTACCATTGAAATAACTCCAACAGGACATATACTTTCACATGCTGCACACCCACAACATTTGCTTTTATTCTCAAAAGATTGTAAATTAAACGGTCCAATCATTTTTTCACCTCTCATAATATAAAGACGCCCATGTATATGCCATTAAAAATATAGGTTGTATACGTTTTAAATTTTTATTAAACTATTTCTACTACAAATTATTTGTGAAGATTGTTAAAACTTCTTGATATGATACTAATCTATCAAATTTCTCCATCGCCAATTGTCTACTATTCTTCCCCATTTGAATTCTAAGTTTTTCATCTTTCAATAGAATCGATAATTTCTCAGCTAGATCTCTTGGATCATTGTTTTTGCAGTTCAATCCCATTTGATATTTGTCTACTAAGTTTCTATATTCCAAGCATTCCTGAGTGTTTACAACCGGTAGTCCTGCAGCAGCATAATCCCCATGCTTGTTGATTATACTCCCTGCAGCACCTTTACTTATAGGATTAACAGCTATATCACACACTCCTAGCATTCCAACCATTTCGGCATATGGCAATCTTCCAGTAAATATAGTATTTATTTGTTCCTCTTTTGCATACTCTTTAAACTTTTCCGTTAATGGTCCATCACCCATGACAATAAACTTCCAGTTGTTAAAAGCTTTATTTTTTAAGATTACTAGAGCATCAAAGACACTTGTCAAGTCGTAGCTGTGCCCTAAAGTCCCTACATAAGCAATCCAAACTTCGTTATCCGGTTTTTCTTGCCATTTGTTAATGAAGAATGCTTCATCAAATTTGCTTAACTCTGTCCCTAAAAAAACTACTTTTCCTTCTTGAACTTTTCTGTTTACTGCCAATGCCCTATTTTTATAGGTCTCAGAAACCGCTACGATTTCATCAGCTGATTTGTAAATGTAATCAGCCTTTTTTTTCATAGGATAGAATAAAATATTACTTATGATTGGAATACTGAAAACCATTTGGAAAGCTTCTGGCCATAAGTCTTGAACATCAATTATAAACTTTATATTATTTTCTTTCGCATATTTAACAGCAGTTTCAGCAATATCTAATGAAGGAACCGCACAGTATATAATACTTGGTTTTTTTCTTGAATCTAAGTATTCTTTTAAATTCTTAGCCATTACATAGTGACTATAAAACCTCTTCAGTGAAACATTTTTTTTATAAATCGGTTCTTTGATGAAAGTCACTTTATGATTTAAATCTTCTAAATTGCCCTTTTCTCTTTTCATTTTTTTATTGTGAGAAAAATCTGAAGTTACTAATTCAACATTAAAATTATTATCAGCCAAGAGCTCAGCTAGGTAGTTGAACCTATTATTACCTTTCCCATCAAAATCACTACAAAAATGTGCTATCAGTAAAATATCTCTATTCATCTATCAACTCTCCTCACCGGAACCCCAACATACGTCCCAGGTTCAGTAATATCCTTAACCACCACAGCTCCAGCACCTACTTTGCAACCACTGCAGATGTTCACGTTATTACTAACAACACTTCCAATACCAATCCAACTTAACCTTCCAACTCTTACAGTCCCAGCCAAACTAACCCCTGGAGAAACATGCACATAATCTTCTATGTTATTGTCATGATCCAAGCTTGAACTCGTGTTAATAATGCAGCCTTTACCAATTCTAGTAGAGCTGTTGATAACAACCCCAGCCATTACTACTGTGCCAATGCCAATCTCAACATCAGTACCAATAACTGAACTAGGATGAATTAAGCTAACTACATTTAACCTTTCATCTATCAACTTCTCTTGAATATTCTCCCTTGTAGCATTGTTTCCAATAGCAACAAAGAAATCAGCTTCATCTTTATATGTAAAAGCATCAGCGGTCTTACCGATAACCTCTAACCCCATAGATGTCTTAATAGACTCGTCATCATCGAAGAATGTGATGCTTTGCCACTTATTCATTTTTATTGCGATGTCAGCGACAACCTTTCCATGTCCACTGGCACCAATGATAATCAACTTGTTTTTCATGATTAAGTACATTCCTCTCTGACGTATAAATGTATGATTGCAATAATCTCTAAAATCTACTTGTCTATATTAATTCTCAATCTTACTTCCTCTAAATGGTTCCATTGTTACAGATGTACCTGAACTAATCCCTTGCCTTATAAATACTTTCTTTAAAGTTATAAAAATAATCTTCCAATCGCCAATGAAACTAATATCGTCAACGTATTTAACATCTAACTCAAATTTATTTTCCCAATCTATCGCATTTCTACCACCAATTTGAGCTAATCCTGAAAGCCCTGGTCTTACTTCATGACGTCTTTTCTGATGTTCATTGTAAAGCGGAAGATATTCTACTAATAATGGCCTTGGTCCTATAACACTTAGATCGCCTTTAATTATATTTAATAACCCCGGCAATTCATCTAAGCTTGTACTCCTTAGCATCCTACCAAATTTAGTAAGTCTCACTGAATCTGGAAGCAGCTCCCCATTCTCATCTTTCTCATCTGTCATTGTTCTAAACTTATACATGGTAAATATCTTTTCATTAAGCCCCGGTCTATCTTGAGTGAATAGGACTGGACTGCCTAACTTAGTTCTCACTAAAAAAGCCACAATAATAAGTACAGGACTTAGAAATACTAATGCTGCTAGTGAAAGAATTAGATCCTGCGGTCTTTTTATAAATTTTTCGTAGAACCCTTTCTTTCTATTCATCTATCTCCACAACTCCTTAACAATCCCACATATTCTCTCAAGATCCTCATCAGTCATCTTCGTATCAGATGGTAAGCACACACCATTCACAAACAACTTCTCACTCACATCTGAACCTACATAATCATAGTCAGCGAAGAACGGTTGCATATGCATCGGCTTCCACACAGGTCTTGATTCAATATTTTCTTTCTCCAGTGCTTCCATAACATCAAGTGGTCTAACTTTTCCACTTAGAGTTATGCTCGATAACCAGTAATTAGGACTATCCCATTCATTAACAGGCATCATTTTTAAACCTTCTAAATTTCCTAATTCTCTCTTGTAAAAATCATAAATATATTTTTTCTTTTCAACTCTTTGATCTAATACTTTGAGCTGACCTCTACCAATAGCAGCAACTATATTACTCATTCGGTAGTTGAATCCTAACTCTGAATGCTGATAATGCCTTGCTTTATCTCTAGCTTGAGTAGCCCAAAACCTTGCTTTATCAATCTTTTCTTTATCATTACTGACTAACATGCCACCACCAGAAGTGGTGATAATTTTATTTCCATTAAAACTGTATATACCATAATCACCAAAAGTACCGGTGTGTTTTCCTTTATAATAAGTTCCTAAAGACTCTGCTGCATCTTCAATAACTGGAACATTATATCTATTACAAATCTCCATAATTCGATCCATATCAGCAGATAATCCATATAAATGAACGACTAAAACAGCCTTAACATTTGGATACTTCTTAAAAGCTTCTTCTAGTGCATCTGGATCCATATTCCAGGTTTTATAGTCACTATCTATAAATACAGGTTTTGCACTTTGATACATGATGGGATTAGCAGTTGCTGAAAATGTAAGCGAAGGACAGAAAACAATATCGTCTCTCTCAACACCAGCGAGTTTAAGCGCTAAATGTATCGCAGCAGTTCCAGATACTAAAGCAGCAGCATGATCTATACCAACTTTGGAAGCCAACTCTTGTTCGAATCCATTCACATTTGTGCCAAGTGGCGCAATCCAGTTAGTATCAAAAGCTTCTTTTACATATTCTTGTTCATAACCTTCATCACTCATATGAGGAGATGCCAACCAAATCTTTTCAGCCATTTCTCGTAACTCCCCTTCTTCTAAAATAATCTTTTATTTTTATTGGTCCACAAATCATTTCTCATCGTTTGTGCAACCTTCTTAAATTCAGCATTTGTTGGATTGCTAATAAATTCATCTATCGCTTTTATCACAGCTTCACTAGCAAATAAATAGAAAAAATTCCTATGTAAAATAACTTCTTTCATATAATATTCTTTAATATCTATATCTTGAGGTTTATATGCAGTATCTATATGTATGTAATTATTCTCATCAATTACCACAGACATAAAAACTAACATCGAACGATATCTGTTTTCTTTTTCCGAAAATAGTTTTTTATATTTTAGATTTAATCTAGTCTTTATGTGATCAAAAATAAATGCTACTATTGTGGATACTATTGAAGTGATACCTATTAGACTTAAAAAATGCTGTAAATCCATGTCTATTCCCCCGCATTTATTCTTAATTCTCTATCATGTGTACTACATTAATTCACTATAACTGCAATGGCAGATGAAGAATCACTGTCCAACGCCAAAACCCTTGCTATCACAGCCTCACAGCCACTTTATCCTTTCGCCATACTCACGTCGAATCGGTGTTAAATACATAAAAGTTTGCGATTTCTCAGACTACATAGACTACAAAAATACTGAAACCATTGATTTTACTGGCTTAGAGCCTGTAGTCTGACTTATTTATAGACTACAAAATCAAATTTTATGAAACTACATATTGTGGTCCGATATTTTTGAGCTACTATATCTTGTAATCCTAAGAGCATACTCACGTCGAGATACACATTCAATCACATATTTTTTTCTTTTTCTTAGGAACATAGGAACGAAAACCGCATATCCTTGCTATTGCAACATTTTCAGCTATTAGTAAGCTTTATGCTTGGAATAAATATTTTTTACTAATCGTTTTTTGTTTTACGATGCTACTTAATTCATATGGGATTATTAATGTAAGAAATATTTAAATATCCACTACAAATAATTAAGTATATTATCTAAAATTCTACTTCTATGCTGTACTCGCAGACTTCTTATTATTAGTACCGTCAACAACATTGCTTATTGTTGACCCCTCATCTATTGTAAATTCTAAAGGATAATCAGCGACATATTTTTTTGCAGCTGCATACCATGAATATTCACCACCTGGATCTTTTTCAAAATCACAACCAAGGCACTTCATCTCCAGGTGACTCTTCTTCATCGTTTCCACTTCCATCTTCATGCACACTACACTCTACTTTTCCATCTTTATAGCTTATTATGCCAACATCAGGGCAGACCACTTTAAAATTTTCTATAACAAATTGATCAAAGACAATTATATCATCAATATCATTTTCAAGCAGAAAAACGCTGTACATCCTTATTACTGTTCTCCGATTGGAAGCACAAACTCTTTTCATTGCCATACTTTTTAAACCAGTTAATCTTGGAACAGTTATCGCCACAATAATTCCTAATATTGCGATCACAACTATTATTTCTACTAAAGTAAAACCATTAGATTTTCTATCCATTGTTTGCACCTTGAAAATTAATAGGTGATTACTCCCCCACTACCTCATACCCCTGCTCCACCAACAACCCCCTGTTCCCACCTTCCCCCGACTTATAATTCACCAGCTCCAGCAAAAAGCTTACACCCTCCTGCTTTTGCTCCACCAAATACTTCACCTTATACGTCCTCATCTCACCATCCACAAAAAAGCTGTCTATTTCATTTAAGTAACTATCCCTTATCCTGAGTTTGGAGAATTCTCCATCAAAATAAGATCCCTGTGCTTTAAATACAATATTGTATACTCCCGGCTCAAGGTTATATCGTTTTGTCTCAACCCATCCATTATTGGTTATCCTGATACTCCCTTCCTTATCTTTGCCATACCGAATATTTATCCATTCTTCTGTCCCGAGTTCCTTTATGTCCTGTTCTTCATACGTTAGTTCATAAGGTATAGGAAAGAAAGTCTCCTGATTGTATACTTTATTTGTATAATCGTAGAACCGTCCAAACAATTCAAAATCATCCGTCCAAAGCAGCCGGTTAGTTTTAGTGGTGTAGTCTTTGCCAGCTTCCCATTGCTCTGTCCTCGGTGAAAGGCTGAACCTTTGTGAATACACATTCCTCTGTGTTTCATTAGCCAGAAGACTGCTTAAGCTGTCAAACTCAAGTCTTAAATCCAGCTGATACAAGCTCTCCATTTTCTCTTTGCAAACCGCGTCAAATTCCATCACTGTAGTTAAGTTGGAATACTTAATAACTCTTGCACCTATAATATCAATTGGAGAAAACTCATCCTCTCCTTTATCAACCTTGGCATGTGTCACTTTAGAAGTGCTGTTGTAGACAAGAAGCTTTTTCTCATCCAAAAAGTCTTCCAAAAACCGAGGGAGAAAAATATAATCCTGCAAGCTTCTGACACTATCCCTACTATTTAGATGCGCATCACTTACACGCATCCAACCATCTTCACCACTAATAAATTTTATGCTAAGGTTGTTTGCCACCTTTATCGGATGGTTTACATATCCATAGGCACTTTTAAAGCTCAGTGTATCAATAAGCCTATCCTGCTCATATATTTCAACACTATGAAGCTTAGTGTCGGTATGAATATCAAACGTCAAATTATAAACTCCGGGCTCTTTAATATCTATTGTACGTTCAGTAACTTTGCCGTTGTATATATAGATATTTAGAGGAAGCTTTCTTGCTGTATCATAGTATCCTGCCAGAAAAATCAAAGTAAAAATACTGCAAGCTGCAAGAAACCATTTTCTATTTTTAACAAGCGTAATCTCATAAGAGTTTTCGGATTCAAGCAAAACCCAGGAAAATATCAGCCCTGCAAAAAACCACACAAACCTTATATTTTCAATATTTATGGTAAGAGACTGTATCGCCCATGCCAAAAACAATGTTTGGTGATATGGGCTTCCAACAGTTTTCTTTTTTATAATATGATAAAAAACATATGCAGGCAACATCAAGAAAATGCACAGACCCATTATCCCCTGCTGTGCATAGAAGCTGAGCAAGGTATTATGGGGTATAAGCTCATTGGGAAACTGCTCATCTTCTTCAAGATATAAATGTACATTGAGTTCAAAATTGCCTTTTCCTGAACCAAATATTGGATGCTCATTACCCATCTTCAAAGCAGCTTTGGAAAGTCGTATTCTGTCCACATCCGAGCCTTGATAAAGTGCCGACTCTATCCTTCCTATAACCCTGTAGGTTAAATCCCCATCAAGGTACCGAAGGTCAAGCTGTATCATGGAAAAAATAGCAACAAGCATTACTATCGCTAATAAAATTGTCTCTTTACGTAAATTCCTAAGCTGTAATATCAGAAATACTACAAAGGAGCTACCCAGTGCAAGCCATGCTCCCCTTGACATTGTCAGGATTATTACCACCAGTGAAATTATCGAGGTTATGCCCATTGCCCAGGCAATAATCCGGCTCTTAGCCTCTTTAAAAAGATACAAGCCAAGGTAGAATACCATCAAAAAATAAAAGGCGCAAAGATTAGGATCCTGAAAGCTTCCAAGAAATCTTAAATTTGTTCTTATTTCAAACTGCTTTAGAAAAAATGGTTTATCCAGTATGTTATAAATATATGCAAGAAAGCCTACAGCTGCTACAGGTAAGCTGCCGAAAACCATAGTATGGAGCACAAGCCGGTATCTTTTTTCATCCTTTACCATTATGGAGGAAACAAAAAAGTAACCTGCTACAACCAGTGTTTTTATAATTTCCAGCACCAGTGCCATACGAGATACTGTTTCAAGCTTCGGATCTCTTTTACCTGCAAAATGGGATATAACAAGGCTTAACAAAAGCAATAAAAAATAACCTGCTGCAAAAAGTGTTCTCTTACTTAGCAATACAGGTTTTTCTTTGCCTTTACGTTTCCAGCAATATATCTCTACTAGTTGTTCTATTAATAAATATATTCCTGTTAATACAAACACTGCATCTGCCAAAGACATGTTTATGAGTGCTTCACTAATGTTTCCGTAAATCATCCAGGGCAGTAGAATGCATATAAGTACCAGCAGGATATTTTCAATCTTATTTTTCATAATTTAGTTGGAAAGTTGGAAGGTTGGAAAGGTACTATACATTGACACTTTCTTCTAATCTGCTGTTTTTATTAAACCGCTCAACAGTCTTCCTACTTCCTTTGCTAACCTTAACACTTCCTTATATGTGATTTTATCTATATAACTTAGATCTTTTGCCAGGAGCAAGTGGTATTTTGTTTCTTCCAAAGAGCCTCTTGCTATTAGCAAGAATCTTTTGTATTCTTTAAGTGAACCTCGTGCTTTTCCTTCTACAATATTACTTGGTATAGAAACTGCTGCTCTTCTTATTTGTGACGTCAATCCAAACAGTTCTTCTTTAGGAAAGGCTGTTGTAATCTCATATATCTTTAGTGCTAGCTCATGTGATTTCCGCCATGTAATTAACTTATCTGTGTTATCATACATAATCGCAAACCTCCGGATAATTGGACAGTTGGTTAGTTGGTCAGTTGGATAAGTAATCAAGGAAATCGCTTTTTTATAAAATAGCACCTTTTGATAGTACGGGTGCTTGAGATTATAATTCGGCATAATCCGGCACTATTCGGCAGTGCCGGATTATTTAATCTCATAAAACGTACTAGGACCTTTACCTTTTTTAACTATCAATTGTCTGTCTGCTAGCCCTTTCAAAACTGCTCTTGCCCTACGTTCTTCAACACCTAAAATATTTTTGGCATCTTTTGTTTTAATTCGCCCATCATGTTTTTTTAAGTATTGTATGATTTTTTCTTCTTGATCTGTTAAAACAACATTCTCTACTTTTGCTTCACTCGTCCCAACTGCTTCTCTATACAGACTAACATCCACGGAATCGCCTTTTTCAACAACTTCAGGCTCTTTCAAACCTCTTGCTTTGCAGCTTGATTTTATTCTACGAATGCCGCTGCCCCACTGCTCTATATAATTTAGTTCTTTGAAAACTCTGGCAATCACTTTGTTTCGAATTTCAGACCTTCCTTCAAGAAGATCATCTTGTGTAATAGTACTTGGAAAAGCACCAGGAGAGACAATATTCACCATATCATCATAGATACCAATTTTGATATCCCTGCCATCATTTGAGTAATCTCTATGGACAACAGCATTGATAATGCTTTCTCTTATAGCTTCCAGAGGGATTTCATATTGATCTTCACGTTGCAACCCTTTAATCTTGCTCCTTAAACTAATGTGATTTTTGATGAAACTCTCAGCTTTCTCAAGTTGTATGAATAAATCACCATCGTATTCTTTTCTATCCAAAAACACATCCATTGTGGTTCCCTTAAATCGACTGCATTTAATTCTGACGTGTTCAAACTTACCGAGTAAAATCAATAGACCATTTGATGGATATAATGTACCATTCTCTTCAAGTATCAATTTAAGGTTCTTCATAACTGTCTTATCTAATAATTTATTTATTTTAGTGAAACGATCTGATATCGATGAAATATCCAAAGAATAAAAATCAACTTCCCTATTGACTTCCTGATCATAGCTTATGTTCATCCGTTGTCTTTCGAGCTCAAGAATATTCTCATCACTAGCCTTTCGATTTGTCGCCCCAATACGTATATAGACACCTTCATTTTTCCCATACTTTTTTAAATAATATGGAAGCAGATTGCCTCTGTATACCTCAATCACTAATAGCATTTTAGTATCTATGGTCGTCGTATAAATATCTGGAAGAACATTTGGGTAACAATTGTCATAGATTACAGAAGCAACTTTATCCTGCAGTTCAAGAATATCCACATCTGGCTCAAGTCCGGTAACCGCGCCTTGAGCGTTGACACCAATAATGAGCTTTCCTCCTGCAGTGTTGGAAAAAGCAATGACTGTTTTTGCAATTGCTTGACTGCTAGGTAGTTCCTCTTTAAATTCAACAGTTTTTCCTTCTCCACTCTGAATGGCATTAAATAAACTCATTTGGAGCTCCTTTCATTTTGGATTTCTTTTCCTAACTGATTAATTTCATTTCGAACGATCTGCTTGTTCTGGCTTGCAAGAATCCTCTGGTAATAGAATGAATTAATTTGCCTTTCTAATTGGCGAACACTCCAATTTCCTTCTGCACATTCATCAATATGAAATTGTCGAATATCCTCATCTTCGATTCTTGAAAGCAGCCTATAATGCGACCAAGACAATTCATCACACAGTGTGTGACGAATTGAAAAAGCGAGGTAGAATTGTCGCATATACCTTAAATTAAATATGCTTCATCTCTGCTCATAGAGTAGCACCATATCCTTTAAAACATTATATTTCATCTCACCTTTTAATTCAGAAAATTCAACAATATCAACTTCTTTATCTAATACCTCTTTTAATAATTCCTGTAATCCCATTAGTTCTGAAAAGTCCATACTATCAGGCACATCCAATACAAAATCAAGATCACTCGATGAAGAACCCTGTTCTCTTGCATAAGAACCAAAGAGCCCTGCGCGTTTAATACCATATCTATTCAAAAGTGGGATAATGCGTTCTTTTATTTCCCCAAAAGTTAAAATAGTTTTGCTGTTGGCTTTTCCCACATCTATCACCTCTTTGCATGGTCATCCATTTAATGTCGAGACAATCGTACTCTTCCCGATTCCTTAACATTTTTAAACGTTCTAACACCTACCTTGCTTGCTTGCTTGCTTATTTATATATATTATATGCAATTTTATAGTAAAAAGCAAGGTAGTTGGTTGGTCAGTTTGTCAGTTGGAAAGTTGGAAAGGTGGAAAGGTAATCATCCTTACATCATCCTTTCCAACCTTCCAACTTTCCAACTTTCCAACTTTCTACTTTCTACTTCCCAACTACCACATACCTCACCGCTTCAATTACATACTCCACATCCGCAACTGTCATGGAAGGGTACAGCGGCAGAGATACGATTGTCTCAAATACTTTCTCGCTAACAGGGAAGTCGCCTTTTTTATAGGGCAGCGCCTTTTTATAATACGGGTGATAATGTATAGGGATGAAGTGTACACTGGTGCCTATATTTAGCTTTGCGAGCTGCTTAATAAATTCGTTTCGTGAAATATCCGCATATTCGCCATTAATGCGAATGGGATAAAGGTGCCAGGAGTTTTTTGTATCTGCAACCTCCACCGGGGTTACAACTTCCCTCAGGTCCTTAAATGCTTCTGTGTATATGGAAACATACATATCGCGTGTTTTCTGGAGCTTTTCAAGCTTTTTAAGCTGAGATAAACCCAGTGAAGCCTGAATATCGGTCATGTTATACTTAAATCCCGGATATTCAACCTCATAGTACCATGCGCCTTCCTTATCGTAGCGTTTCCAAGCATCCCGGCTAAGTCCGTGAAGGCTTAAAATACGTGCCTTTTCAGCAATCTCATCATCGTTGGTTGAAAGCATGCCACCTTCGGAGGTAGTCATGTTTTTGGTAGCATAGAAGCTGAAAGCAGCAGTATCACCAAAGCTGCCTATCTTTTTCCCCTTGTACTCGGCGTTCACTGCATGGGCTGCATCCTCAAGGCAAAAAAGGTTATGTTTTTTACATATATCAAGAACAGCATCCATGTTACAAGGCTGACCACCATAGTGCACCGGTATGACTGCTTTTGTCCTTTTAGTGATCTTCTCTTCAATAAGCGAAGGATCAATACAATAGGTTTTGGGATCAATATCCACAAGTACCGGTGTAGCACCAGTATGAAGGATTACATTGACCGTTGAGCAAAAGGTAAAAGGTGTGGTTATTACTTCATCACCCTTGCCTATTCCCTTAGCAATAAGTGCTGTATGCATGGCAGCGGTACAGCTGTTCATTGCAACAGCATGCCGAACTCCTATATATTCGGAAAATTTTTTCTCAAACTCTGTTTTTTTAGGTCCGCTGGTTATCCAGCCGGACATAAGAACCTTAGTCACCTCTTTAATATCTTCTTCATCTATATGAGGTACTGCAAAAGGCAGATATTTTTCTCTTTTAGTCAAGTGTATTTTCCTTTCCGGATATGCTTTATTTAAATGCTCTTGTCGATTGAATGATATTGTATGTAGTGCATAACATTGGCTTTATTTTGTCAGAAAACCCGGTGAGAAAGATAATAAAATGCGTAAAAAAAACAGGATGTTTTTTTAGCTTTATGCGCCACGGATGGCGCATATAAAGCGTTAGCATTTTATTATCTTTCTCACCGCTGGTTTTCTCAAAATAATTAGCCAGATATGCACTGCATACAATATCATTCATAGCATCCACGGACTAAACGCAATTTAGCCCTCTCATGTTAACCACTTATGCAAACTGTGCTCTGACTTTTCTACCACAAATCCCGATTTTAGATAAAAGTTCAGTGCATTAGTGTTGGATAAATGTGTACCAACTTGTACATAGGGCAATCCCTTTTCCTTTATGTCTTCTATTGCATGATAAAGTAGCGCTTTTCCTAGTCCATTACTCTGTTCTTCTTTCTTAACCGCAATCAGGTTTATTATCCCTGTTCTATCTCCCCAATCATATTTACAGCTTATATATCCTGAAACCTCTCCATCCTTCTCTATTACCCACACTGCTGTATCTTCACTGTGAGCATCATTTAAAGCCCAAGCCGCATACATTTCACTTGCTTTGTGAGCAAGATGTTGGTCTGTAAAAAACCTGCTGTGGTTATATTCATTTATTGAGATACTGCATATAGCAGTAGAGTCTTCTTCTTCAAAAAGCCGTATATTATATGAATCCTTTGTCCTTTTTGAAAGCTCTTCATTCTTTAATTCATACACCAAGGTTAGTAATGTATCACGAAGTTCATAACCCTGCCTCTCTAAAACATTCAACATTTTTATATCCTCAGAGGGAACCCTTACATATAAGCAATCATAATTTTTCCAACTAGCTTTATCATGCAGTCTCTCCAACTGGGCATCAAAATGAATGGGGGAAATACCATCATATCTAAATGTTAAAAACCCAATCTTCTTTCCAAAAAAGTCTGTGTCGAATTCAAGGTACCCTACTGCCATTACCAGATGAGGTCCTACGAAGTCTCCATCCAAGTCCAAGATCATATAAATATTATTGTCTGTATTCTTTTTTCTTCTATTAGCCATCGGTTACCTGTCTTTCCTTTATACCGTATTATCCGTATTGTTTTCACTCTTTACGTATATTCCTTCTTTTTTAAACACAGCTACTACAGTTAATAATAATATCTTAAAATCGAGCAAAAGGGAATAGTTATCTATATAATATATATCAAGCTTTATCCTGTCCTTCCACAGTATGCTGTTTCTTCCTAAAACTTGTGCATAGCCCGTAATCCCGGGCTTTACTTTAAGTTTATTCTTTTCGTATTCGGTATACAAAGTAAAATGATCGGGAAGGTCGGGACGAGGACCAATAAAGCTCATATCTCCTTTTAGTATGTTTATTAGCTGAGGGAGCTCATCAAGGCTCGTATTCCTTAAAACGCTGCCCACTCTTGTTACGCGGGGGTCAGTTCCACTATTGTAAGTAGAACCATCCTCGCTACGAATATCTTCAGCATTCTGCTTCATAGAGCGAAATTTATACATTTTAAATATGCGTCCATCTTTGCCAAGTCTGTTTTGAATAAAAAAAACAGACCCTTTTGAGTCAAGCTTTATGCAAATTGCAATAACTAAAAATACAGGTGTCAGTAGTATTAATAATATTATTGCAAATAGTATGTCAATGATCCTTTTTATCACTATTTGAAGTAGTATCATTTTCTTTCTATATTCTTTCACTTTTCAAGAAATTCCTTTGCTTTTATAAGAACTACTCCCTCTTTGATTGCTATATTTACTACACTTCCCATCTTGTTTTTGAAGTAATCAATTTCGTTTTTTGTTTTTACTAAAATGTCGGCATCAATATCCTTTTGAGCTAAGCTTTTTCTAATTTTAGTCGTTATCTTTATTTTTTCTTTCTCAGTAACCTCATCCTTTAAAACAATAAGAATATCATAATCGCTTTTTAATCTATTAGTTCCTCTTGCTCTTGACCCAAATAAAATAATACTTTGATATTCATATAAAAGTGTTGAGGATATTGTCTTTTTAATAACCTCAATCATATCTTTTCTCCTTAATCTTCTGTAATATCAACTGTTATTCCAAGCAGTTTTTCAGATGAATCTTCATCAGTTATAGTAAGTACTGTATTGTTAGTAATAATATTATTGTACTGATCTTCATTTAATTGTTTCTTAATTTCGTCCAATTGATTCTGATTTACAGTAGCAATATATTGCTTGTTTGATCCACCAAACTCTTTATATACCGTTCTAAATATTTCTGCCTTTTGCCTTTCGTCAATTCCATCAAATAACCGACTATCATGAAAAATAAAATTAATTTTATGGTTATACCCTTTAAATAGCACTGTTAGATCATAACAAAATATTTTAACATTATTTATGCCATCCGATGTATCTGACTCAATTTTAGCATCAATATTAAATCTTAATTGGTTATCTCCATCGTTATTTTCTATAGTAAGCCCTGATACACTATTGGGGTAAAACCTTTTTGCCAAGCCTCTAAAGCAATCTCTTAATTCTGCTATATCAGGTTCCATTGCTTTTAAATATTTTTCTGTTTCCTCTGTTAATTCTAACTGGCTTTTTTCAGCCTGTCTTTCTTTATCTTTGTATTCTGCCTGTAGGTCTTGATATTTCTTTAAATTATCTCTTTGTGTTTTAAGATCGGCACTTTTATTACTTAATGCAACAAAAACATCTAGAGCTTGGTGATCTCCAAGATATTTCATAAACTTGTCAAACTCTTTCTGTAATCTTTTAACATCTTCAATTTTATTTTTCTTTTCTGAAATCAGTTTGTTTTTTTGCTCTAGTAACCTTTTTTTTCGGTTGGTAATAAGTTTGTTATAAAAATCTTCTAACTCATCTAAAGTCTTTATAAGGTTTTCAGAAAAACTAATATTAGCTTCTTCATATACAGATTCAACATCATTTTTACTCATTGTAGTTTCAATATTTAAACTCTTACCAATCTTATCAATACTGTTTTGCATAAGAATTACTTTATTATTTAATGAAAACAATTCATTCTCAATACGGTCTGCCTCAACCTGAACTTCATTATAGTCTTTTGCAACTTTAAACCCATTAAGATCTTCATCTAGCTTTTTTATTTGTTCTTCAAGATCCAAAATGGTCAATGTTACATCTTTATCCCCGGAAAAAAAATTCCTAAGTAAAGTATCATTCTTAAAGTTACTTTCTAATTTTTTAATTCTATCCTGCTCTTTTTTAATACTGTGCTTTTTTTGTGCTAAAAAAACATCCAATCCAAGCAAAAACGAATTGTAAAGAACCATCTGGTATGCGTTCCCTGTTTTTACGGGTCTATCATAACTCACATAAGATTCTCTTTTTGGTCGTATAAAAAAAGGTAATAATGACCTAAATGACAGATATCCTATATTTTGAGGTATATTGAAGCACAATGATTCCATTTTTTCATTAAATTTTTTAATTGATAACCCTTTTCCATCGAGGAAAATCTTTTGTGGATAATCATTCGATCTTTTTGCAGTATATACTTTGTTATCTATTGAGAAGTCAACATAAAAATCCCATCCTTGAAGCTTGTCGCAAAAAGATTTATAGCCTTTAACATTCGCTCCCAAACAATAGTGGATAATTCTTACCAATAACGATTTACCAACTCCGTTATAGGTTTTACCTTTTTCTGAAACACCAGGCTCTTTCTGTCGCGCTATTATAAAGCTTAAACCGTTTTCATTAAATTTAACGGTTCGAAAACTTTCTTTATTAGAATAAACTTTAATTAATTGCACCTAATAACACCTCCATCATACTCTTCAACAATACCTATAGAATGGAGAAATACTAATGCAAGGAGCAGACTATCAAAGCTATGCTTAGCTGAATAAACTTTGTTAAAGAAATCACTTTGATATTCTTTCCATAACGCATCAATAGATTTTGTCGTCTCTATCTTTGTTAATAAGTAACTCCCAAAACCAAGCAAAGATTCAGAAAAGTTTGTATGCTTTGTAGGTAAAATCATTTTTCTGCCCCCTTTATAGGCTCTTCGAAAATATCACATGTCTCAAAATATTTTGCCATAATTACAATAACTGTTATTTGATAGATACTCTGTGCTTTAGGGCTTAAGCATTCGATCATTGCCCAAAATAAATCATCCCCACTTTTAGTCTCCTTTTCCCGACAATAAACCTCATTCAATTTATCTCTTAATGAGTCCGCAAGGAAGTCACTGTTATTTGATAGGTATTCTTCTAATGAAAATACTTGGAAATAACCATTATTTAATAACCTAGCCACTGCATCTGACAAATTGTTAAACTTAATTTTATCATCCCAATCAGGTAGTATAATTTTAGCTTTATTATTGTTCCTTAAGGGTATTTGCATTATATGGCTGATCACTTCATTTAATATAGAATAATCTAAACTCTTAATCGCTGCGGGATCGGGTATCGAACCCGTTACGCTAAATATCTGATCATCATCTAACATAAAAAGAGTATTCTCAATATCCTTCGCAGTGACCATACCAGCACTTGTAAGATTGTATAATTCTTTGATTTTTTGTATTACTATTTCACAATCAGCATTTACACCTTTGTATTTATCGTTTATAACAAAATAGTATTCATTAATTGGTGACCATTGTCTAAACAATCCCTCAAAATCAGTACTCATCTTTTTTACGGCGCTTATATATGATTTATGTATATCTTCAGGCGCATATACTTGGTAAAATATACCTTTTGTTTTAATATATCCATCGTTTTTTCTATCGCCAATATTTCCCCAAGGTTTGATAGGTTGGAAATCTCTTTCTGAATAGTTCATTACTTCAGTAAAAATATCCTCAAAAGCTTGCCCATCAGATCTGAATATTTTATTCTGAAACATTTTTCTAGCTATAGTCTTTTCTTGAACATTCATAAGAAGCCTCCGAAATTAGTAGTTATATGTAACTTCTTTGATTTCACTGCAATATGGTTTTTGAAATATCATTATAATTTAACACATCAAAACAATAGAGTAGCAGATGTTTCTTCACTTAAAATATACATCCATTATTTTATCAAGCATAATCTTTTCGGTAAAGGTATTTCCATAATCTTTTTGTGCCTGTGCTGCCAATCCTTTGGCAAGCTTCCGATCATCAAGCAGCAGCCTGATTTTATCTATAATATCTTTCGGGTCTTTCGGTTTTACCAAGAGGCCGTTAATGCCATCCTTTATTACTTCCCTGTTTCCCCGGATATCAGTACATATTATCGGCTTTCCTTTTGCCATAGCTTCAAGAAGTGTTATGGACATTCCTTCACGCAAAGATGGAAGCAAGAATATATCTAATACATCAAGCCAGTCTATAACATCCTTACGAAAGCCTGTAAATATCACAGTAGATTCAAGTAAAAGTTCCTTTACCTTGCTCCTGAATAATTCCTCATCGGGACCTTTTCCTATAATCACAAGCTTAATGCTAGGGTATTCTTCTACCAGCTTTTTCATTGCTTCTATAGCATACAAATGCCCTTTTTCCCAATGGAGCCTGCCTACAATCCCAATAAGTATATCTTCCTGCGATATGTTAAATTCTTTTCTTAGCTCTTTCTTTTGGGAGCTTATATCCTCATTTTCTAGCTCAACCTCTTTGCCACATACATCCTCATTTTCTAGCTCAACCTCATTATCGTCTACATCCTCTTTTTTTATCTTGACCTCTTGAGCACATATATTCTCTTTTACCACAAAATCTGTTTTATCGTCACCATTTTTCGGATGTTCAAGAATACTGCTATCTTCTTCAACTCTGCCAGAATCTAAGTCTACCCCGTTATATATAGTAACAATCTTTTTCCTGTTAACAATATGGTGCTTTACAGCCATCTCCCGGTCTTCATTGTTTACTGTTATCATAACATGCCCGAACCATCCGGCAATCTTCTCCAAGGTTCCATAAATTATTTTTTTAGGTAAAGAAGAATCTTCGGTAAAATAAAAGCCATGTATTGTATGAACAACCCGTGGCACCCCGGCAAGCCTTGCAGCTATTCTTCCTACAAACCCACCCTTTGAAGTATGAGTATGTACAATATCATAGTTTTCGCTTTTAAGATATCTTATCAGCTGCACCAGTGCCTTTAAATCCCTTATAATATTTATCTCTCTGCCAATACTGATATGGCTGACTACAGGTATGCCAAGCTTTCCTGCCTCCTCAATTGTCTCACCATTAGTTGACAAAAGGCTTACACTGTGCCCTTCTTTTTCTAACCTTTTTAGTATGGAGAAGGTATAAACGGTACCTCCGCCATATTCTGATTCTCCAATTATGTGTAGTGTTTTCATTAGCTAAATGAGAAGGTCCCCGCATCAAATTTATGTCGGTGAGCTTCTTCTGCTTTCTGTTTAATTAGTTGGAAGGTTGGAAAGTTGGAAAGTTGGAAAGCGGGAAGGTTGGAAAGTTGGGAAGTTGGAAAGGCTAAAAAATTACCTGTGTCTTTTTTAGCAATCTCCATTTACTCAACCTTTGGCAATCCCTGCGTTCTCTGCTTTCACGTATGTGGGTACTAAGCGTTCCATGTATTCACATATGTCTTCGCCATCGCCAATTATAACACTCCACAAATGTTCCAGTTCCTTTGCCATTGCTTTTGAATCTATGGGCAATAGCTTACCAACACAAATTTTCTCATGCTGTGTTTCGTTAACCCCTTCATCCGCCATTAAAAGCTCTTCATAAAGCTTCTCACCAGGACGAAGCCCAGTAAAATCTATCTTTATATCCTTGTAGGGTACAAAACCTGAAAGTCTAATGAGTTTTTCAGCCAAGTCAAGTATTTTTACAGGCTCTCCCATATCAAGTATAAAAATTTCTCCGCCTTTTGCCATGCTTCCAGCTTCTAAGACAAGCTGTGCAGCCTCGGGTATAGTCATAAAATATCGTGTAATTTCCTTATCGGTTACTGTAACCGGACCTCCAGCTTCTATCTGCTTTTTAAAAAGAGGAATTACACTTCCGTTACTGCCTAGGACATTTCCAAACCGTACAGCTGCAAACTTGGTTTTACTGCTCTGACTCATGCTTTGGATAACCATTTCAGCAATACGTTTACTTGCTCCCATTATATTTGTAGGGTTTACAGCCTTGTCAGTGGAAATCAGAACAAACTTTTTAACTCCGTATTTTTGGGCACATTCTGCGGTGTTCATAGTACCAAAAACATTGTTTTTAATAGCCTCGGTAGGACTACTCTCCATAAGCGGAACATGCTTGTGTGCCGCTGTATGAAAAACAACTCCGGGCTGGTACTTTTTGAATATAAAATCAAGCCTTCCTTTGTCCCTCACTGATGCGATTAAAACCTCAAGGTTTAGCTTCTTATCATACTTTCTTAAAAGCTCATTTTGTAGCTCATAGGCATTGTTTTCATATATATCAAGAATAATTAATTGTTTTGGCGAAAATTTTGCAATCTGTCTGCAAAGCTCTGAGCCTATTGATCCGCCTCCACCGGTTACCATGACCACTTCATTTTTTAGGTATCCACCAATTTCAGCAATATTAAGGTTTACCTCGTCGCGCCCTAATAGATCCTCTATATTTATGTCCCTTATCTTGCTCAAATGTACTTCACCATTTACAAACTCATCCATGTTGGGGATTGTACGAAGCTTGCAATCTGTCTTAGCACATTTTGCTAGTATGGACTGCATTTGTTTTTTAGTTGCTGATGGGATTGCTATAATAATCTCATCTATTCCAAATCTCTTAGCTAATTCTTCTATCTTGTCGGTGCCACCGACTACAGGAATTCCATGAATTCTTGATTTTTGCTTTTTCTCTGCGTCATCTATTACAACAACAGGCATTATTTCGGTCCAATGGCGGTTTTGGAGCTCCTTTATAACCACAGAACCTGCGTATCCTGCACCAATTATCATAACCCGTCTTCTTGATTTGGGTCTTATAAACCCCGAAATACCAAGATTCCTATATCTTCTTAAAATTCGGTAGCCCATTCTCATGCCGCCGCACGCAAAAAACATAATCATCCAAGCAATAAAATATACCGCTCTGGATTGCATTACATCAAACATTGCCCCATATAAAAGTGCACATAATGATGCAACAAGGGTTGCACCAGCAATTTGTAAAAGCTCATCAATACTCGCATATTGCCACAAACTTGAATAAAGCCTGAAAACAAAAAATACTGCAATCTGTATGATTGTCAAAGGTATAATTGACTTATAAAAAATGTCTATACATACCTTTGGTATTGCCCCATCAAAGCGCACAATCATAGCCAAGTACACGGACGCGTTTACAATAATTATATCTGCCAAAAGTAAAAGTAATTTTTTCAAATACTTAGACAAAGCATCCCCCACCCCCCATCTCTATATGGATGTGCTTTAAAAAATAAACTTAAATAAAGTAGAAATTGATTCCTATTTTATTACTTTAAATGAATTCCCGATTTTTCTTTTGTTGTATTCATCAACGGTTTTGCTAATTTCTTCTTTCTGCGACATAAGCTTATTAGATAAGCTCTCCAGCATTGTGAGCATATCCCTTTCCTTCTGCTTATTGTCACCCGATGAAATGATATCATTATTAAGCTTTTCGATTTCTTTTTTGTAAAATTCTATATCATGGTTTACGTTGTCTGCAAGAACCTTGGCTTCGGTGGCACGATCGGTAAGTTCATTATAGTAGGAGCCGATATCTAGTCCTTCAATTTTCGAACCTGTACCTGTAAGGTAAATAAGGTTTTTATCCCTCTCAAAAATATCCATCATTTCCCGTGCCTTTTGTGATTCACCCAGTTTCTTCTCTCTTTCAAGCTCAAGATGCTTTATCATGTTTTCATAGCTTAGTATCAGCTTTTCCTTATCTTTTGTAAGGTTATATGCATCAATCATAGAGTCTATCCTCGCAAGATCTATGTCGCGGGTAACCTCAAGCGACTGTACCAAGTCTGTAAAGCAAAGGTTTGTAACCTCCGACCGAAAACCTGCGGCCAATTTTTCCTTATCTGAAAGATAGGTACTTATAACATTAATATGGTTTCTTATGACTTTGGTGATATCTGGGTAATCAAATAACTCAAAGTCAGGTTCATTTGTAATACCCTCTAAGATACTCTTGTCTGCATAAATTGAATAAAACTCCTTCTGGTAGATATCCACTAATGTGGTCAAAATTTGATTCGCTGTTTCTATGTCTACGTCATCTAATTTGGATGCATCTAATGCAATCTTAAACTCAGTAGGATGAAAAGCGTAGCTCTCACCATTTTTTCTGCTTTGTGTAATCTTGTCTACAATTCCAGAAGGATAAGCCGGACTTATTACAATGCTTTTAGATAAATCAGCATACGTTAGTTTAAGATTAAGCTCCTTTATGACTTCTTCTAATATCCTATCATCTAGCATATCATTTATATCAAACTTAGAGCCATCAGGATTAAGCCCCAAGCTTATTCCAGGCGATTCTACCGAAAGCAAAATGTCTTTTTTGTGTGTGTCTGCGTTTACTAAAAACAAGAAGACGACAACAAAAATCACTGCTAAAGCTGCAAGGCAGGGTATAATCCAATGGAGTCTGGTATTTATTTTAGATTTTTTATTTGATTTTGCTTGTTTCATCAGAAATCACCCCTACCCTATTTATGTCGTTTTCTGAATCCTTCCAGTATTGCATAAACAATACAATAAACACCCCGAGCATTACTCCTAACACCGCTGAAATTGCCAAGTTCATTAGCTTATTTGTTACAGAGGATGTTTCGGCAGGAGACAATGTCATTATTTGTGTCCCCAGCCTGTAATCATAATATTCAAAAGTTGTCTCATTGATAGTATCAATCCAAAGATTGAGCTTTTCTCTAACCCCTTCAACGAGAACTACCACATCCGCGACTGCCTCATCCTTTTCCGCCTTAGGAATGGCATCGGTTTTTATTCTGTCTATTTCACTTTTGAAATAGTTAATATCGTGCTGTATATTGTTTGCCTTAACTCCAGCTTCGGTAGACCTTTTTGCAAGCTTGTCGTAATAGGAGTTGCCAGAGTCGATCTGCATACTATCTTCGATTCCGCCAGGCAGCATTACCATATTCTGCTCCCTTTTAAAGCTGTCCATCATCTCTCTTGCTGTTTGGGCTTCACTTTCTTTTTTGACCTTTTCTAACTCAAGCTGCTTTATCCTGTTTTCATAGTTTATTATAAGCTTTTCACTATCTTTTGTAAGGTTGTATGCACCAATAAGTGAATCCATTCTGTTTATATCCACAGAATCAACAATTTTAACCGATTCTTTAAGGTCAGCAAAAGAATAACCGGTTTTCTTGGAGCGAAAATCTTTCGCCTCAATTGTTTTTTTATTAAGATAGTCATCTATAATATCAATCTGGCTTCTCATGACAAGTGAAACTTCAGGATAGTCATACGCTTTATAATCAAGTGAGCCAACAGCATTGGCAAGTACAGTTTTTTCAAAGTAAAGCTCAAAAAAGTATTGCTCGTAGGCACTCACCATATAAGTTAATAGCTGTCTTCCTTCTGATTCGCTGATACCACTTTTTTTGGGTATCTTGTAGGTCATTACATATTCATTGGGGTAGAAGGTATAATCTTCTCCCTTTGTTCTTGTCGCTTCAATCTTTTCCCCGATTGCATTGGGGATAATAGGCTTAATTTCAATGTTCTTTTTTATATCTGTTATAGTGTTTCCTTCTATACCCGCCTCTTCCATAGCTTTAGCCAAAACTATAGGAGCTGTTAATATATTAATATCAAACTTTGTTTTGTCCGGATTAAGCCCTTTCTCAACACCTGTATAGTTTAACGCTATAATAATCTGCACTTGTGAATCAAAAGCTGTAAAAATGCTGGTTCCAAAAAAACCCGCTAAAAGACAGAGTATCGTTATTCCGATAATTATCCATTTCCCTTTTAATATTGCTTCTATTACTTCGCGTAATGATACTTCTTCCATTTTGTTTTGTCACTTCCTCATTTGTTGTTCTTAGCATTAGCAATCGGTCGTTGTTGGTTAGTTAGTGTTAGATATAGATCAACCTTTAACTTATGACTTACAACTTCCTCACTTAGTTGGTCAGTTGGACAGTTGGTCAGTTGGATCGGTAAAAATTTATTTTTCTATAATACTCATTATAATTATATCAATCTGATCCGCAACTCCAATCCTTAAGTAGTTATCTCTTGGCTCATAATCTTCGGGTATAGTTACTTGTGCCGTATATTCAGTTCCATTTCGCACAAGTGTTTCAACCCCTTTGGTTACTCCTGTTATTTCAAATGGAACGGATTCTACCTCATCGCAATTATTTAAAAATACACTTACAGTATATGTCCTGCCCGGTACAAATTCTAATTCCCTTGACCGTATGAATTGTATACTTTCATCTTTATTTATAGCCTGCATGATGCCTTTTTCATATTTTATATTGACGGACGCAGGTACGGCTTTGTTCCATTGGTCAGGCACACCATCATAGTTTATATCCATGGATGGCACATTATAGAAGACAATTTTGTCCAAAGCAAAATTATACTGTTTTCCGACGTTGTCCTTTACATATTTTAACCGCTCTAACATCTCATCAGTTGCAGCACTAAAAATGAAGGGATCCAAATTTTTAGTGTTTACCTTTCGTGCGTCATCAATGAGCATTAGTGTCTTATCTATATACTCAAGACCCTTATCTGCACGGTCTGCTGAAAAGCACGCGATAGTCACATTAAAGTATGCACCAATGCGCTGCTGCCATTCCTCAGGCCTTAGGGGACGCAGCTCTGCTGCCTTATCGAAAAGCTCAATACCCTTTTCTATATCTCCTCTTTCAAGATAATAAGAACCAATTCTTGCTTTTAGCATTGAATTGCATAATGTGAGCTTTTCAGCTTCTACCATTAAGTTATCGGCATAAACCAAATTTTCAGCAAATAAATTTTCCTGAACTTTTATAAGGTTAGCCCAGTCTATTTTGTACTCAGGCATAAATTTATCAATCTTGTTTGCTTTTGCCATATGCAGCATTGCCGTTTTATTATCACCGTTTTGATTTGCGGCAATGGATTTTTCGCCAAAGTTTATAGCTCTTACAAAATTAATCGGCAGCATTCCAATTATTATCGCAACAATAAGCCCGATTGTAGGGTATAACTTAAACTGTCTTGTCTTGGTAATCTTAATTAAATAAAAAGTTAGCTTACCAACTACTTTTGTGCTCTTTACTGCTTGACCTTCAGTTGTCCTATATATAGCATTAAACATACCCATCAACAACCACAGCAAAATCCCCAATGACGTATAGGACAGATCAAAATCAATCATTGAGTGTGCCAAAAGTCCGAGTATCGCAGTAATTAATGCTGCCATTATTACGCCATTTTGCGCATTTATATCAACCTCTGCTTTTTGTTTAGCAAAAAATCTTTTTGCAAACATTATAACAAGCGAAAAAACAATTCCCAAAAAAGCAATAAGTCCAATAATCCCTGTTTCAACACCCAGCTGCAGAATAAAATTGTGTGCCTGTGTGGTGCTATAATAGTAGGATTGGTATTTCTGGTACAAAAACTCCCAAGCGCCGCCACCCGCTCCTATAATAGGATAATCCTTAAAGAGCGCAAGACCGTCCTTATAATAAATTTGTCTCATAAGACCACTCTTATTGGCGGTAAAATCCTGAAGACGTGTAGTAACAATTTCAGGCATATATTTATAATTGAGCACTATACCCGATGCAACCTTACCTGTTTGGGTATCCACCACCGACGCATTGTCAAACACCGCCTCTGTCCCTGGATAATAGTTAATAAACGCTACGTCCACAATCCTACTTTCAGTAGGTACAGTAAAATCAACTTCCCGGGTCACTTTTGCGTCGGTAGCCTTTTCGGAAAAAGTTGCAAGATGCGTTCCGGATCTCATAAATAATATATCATTATTTGTCCTGCTATATATTTCGACTCTATATGAATAAGGCGCATCAGCTTTCATTTCAGCTTGCACATCAAACAAAAGCCTATAATCGTTACCCGGCTCTAGGACCACATTTTTTGTTTCACTAGTGTATAGGTTTTTATCTCCATCAAAATTGGATAAAGATAAGGGCGCTGACACAGTAAGTGCAACTATTGCCACTGCAATTACAACTACTATGGCGGCAGCTGACATTCCGGCATATACCTTCCAGCTTATAGCTTCAAGGAATTTTACAGCAGACTGCATAAGTAAAGTAATTATCGAAGTCGCAACACAGCCTAGTAGTACGAGCAGCCAAACATAAGGTGCAAATTGGGTTTCATTCATATATGAAGTGAGCTTCATTGTGAGTATGAACGCTGGGATAATCGGTGCCAGCATGTTCGCAAACCCTTTAATTCTGCTGCCTTTTGGAAGAACTAAAAAATATAATATCGCAGCTAGTGGCATTACTAAAAATGCACCACGACTTAATGTATGAGCAAACACAAGCATTATCATGAAGCTTGTAGCACTTAAAACAACCTTTTTAGTGAGTTTCTCGGATAAGGTGGTAAGACCTATCGCAACAAAAAATGCTACAATAAGATATCCCGCAAGAGCATTAACATACTGAAATGTAGAAGCAAGTCTTCCGTAATCAGTCATTCCTGTAAATTTCACCCTTAGACCAAGCTGTTCAAAAAGGTTGTTGAAAATCAGCGCAATCCTGCTTCCAGAAACTGCATCAAGTCCAAGTATACATACTCCAACAGCCGATGCAATAAAAACTCCTAATATTCTTATCCTAGTTTTATGTTCAGAGGCAAGCTCCGAAATCATTAAAAATACTGCAAAATATGTGCAATACCTAATCCACTCCATAATGGCTTCGCGCTTTGCCACCGCGCCAAATATTGATATAAAATACACTACCACAAGGGTAAGCGCTGCATAATCAAGGGGTGTCTTTAAGAAACTTTTGTCTCTTAATATTATTTTTGATAACCAAAAGAGTAAAAATGCGCCAAATACTATAATTTCAGCTGTAAGTGTTTCTCTTTCGAAAAACAATCCCCTAGGATAGGGCGAGTAAAAAAGGACAGCACATACTATTAATAACGCTGCCAATCTCATGTATCGAGCAAACTTCATCATGTATTCAGTTGCTAAAAAATCATTTACTTTATATAAAATGTGTTTAATACCACGATCATTTTCCGAAGTTGCTTGATTTTTTTTGTTGGTGTTTTTAGTCACTTTTTGAGCCACTTTCTCTTTATTTTGACTTCGGCTTTTTATCTCACTTTTCTCACTTGTGTTGCTCTCTAATTTAGACAAACTTTTGTACCTACCTTCACATAATAATATATTCGTATAAAAATTATGATCAGATTATGATTATCCAAGAATGTATGCTTGCTGTTCGCCCATGCTTCTTGAGGCTGGTCGTAAAGCTGCTTGCTGTTCGCCTATGCATCTTGAGGCTGGTCGTAAAGCTGCGCTTGCATAACTTGCAGCAGCAAGTCACAAAGTGACTTGCTAAAAAGATAATCAGATTATATCAAATCTATAAAGTTTATAAATGGAACCCCGCTATTAAGTAGCTGTTCTATTCTGTCTGGTTCCCACGCAATTATTTTACTATTTTTTTTGCCCGTTGTACATAGCTCTTTTAACATATCCACAGACAAAATATGAGTAAATTGTATATTGTGTTGTTTTAATCGGCTTTGCAAGAGTGAAAGTATTTCATCTGTACTGCCAAAAAGAATCATTTCATCAATATCTTTATTACTATCATCATGCAGCATTTTCTCGATTTTTAAGTTGATTTCATTTATATACTTATAAGAGCTTATTACATAATTATATGTTGCCGTAGCTTTTTGTCTGATTCCCTCTGGCGTTAGTATATAGCGGATTGTGCGGGGGCTTAGCTTTTCCATTTTAATGAACCCCTTTTTTATCAACCGCTTTATTATAATGTTTACACTGCCCAAAGAAAGCCCGGTATATTTTGCAATATCTCTTTGTGTAATCTCATTATTTTCTTCAATTGTGTTTAAAATTTGATGTTCGTTTTTCATGAAAACCTCTAGTCTATTGGGTGTGACAGGGAAAGACAGGGGACGGTTCTGTGTCTTAGGGGCAAAGCTCCCAAGACACAGAACCGTCCCCTGTCTTTCAAGGAAATTAATTTTTTGGGCATAGCTTTGTTATAGGACAGGTCCTGCGCTAACCTACCTTAAAATAAATTTCCTTACCTCCTACGTTTATAACACGGGCCGAAACACCGTATAAAAATTTCGGATTTTGTCGAATTTTTCTAGCTTGTTCATGTTATGAACAACATCATTTTATCGTATAGGAAAGCTTAAGTCAAATAATTTTTTAGATGATATTTGGGATTGTGAATTGTAACTTTAGGTGCCGTACATTTTCTGGTCATTTAATCTAATTTTTTCAGAATTCATTTTACAACTCCACACAAAAATAATATAATAATATTATACCATCATTATATTATTTTTGTTTACACTAACATAAATAGGTGATAAATTTATGATTGATATAAATAAGATTAAAAATAGCATCGCTATAGTTGGTAAAGAATATCCGATTAAGAGAGTTGACTTATTTGGCTCATATGCTGATGGCACATATAATCAGGAAAGTGATATTGATTTATTAGTAGAATTTAAAACACCCTCAGTATCATTACTTACCTTATCCGGGTTGAAATATCGACTTGAAGAAATAATTGGTTTGGATGTTGATATCATCCATGCTCCGTTAACTGAAGGAGCTCTAATTACCTTGGGGGAGGTTATACCCGTTTATGAATCGTAGAGATAAAATTGTCATAAGTAAAATTCTACTTGAAATTAATGTCGCAGGAGAAATGCTTTCAAATATTAAAATTCAAGCCGGTTGTAATACTGATATTCCTAAATCCACTAGTCTGGGCTCACCAAGAAAATTAAGCTTCACCTTTGCTCTTCCTTTTCGGTGATCCACGCTTACAATAATACCTTCCTGAGAAACTAGTGGACCGTCAATTACAGCCACTCTGCCGTTTTCCACAAGCACACTGGAAAAGCCAATAGTTTCATCGTTGCATATTAACCTGTTTAATATGACCATTTCTTCTTGTGAAATTTTAAGTGGTTCATATCCATTTCGAAGAAGCATTAATAGACCTGGAACGCCTTTTAAGCGATAGTACTGCTCAACACTCAAGTCTCCGTTTATGAGTATATAGCCTGGAAACAGTGTTTTTATACAATGAATCCACTTTCCACGCTTACGCTCCCTTAATTTGCGCTTAGGAACAAGTATGCGAAGCTCATCGCGGAACCTATATTTTAGACGCTCTTTTACATTCTCTTCTTCACCGGTTAATACAAACAAAGCATACCAGTTATCTTTTCTCTCTTCTCTCACAGTAAATCTGACCCCTTTGTTCATAATGTGAACAATTCTAGTTTATAAAATGAGAGGGATTTTGTCAATATGTTGGAAGGATTTGATTATTTTTTATCCTAGGGACGAGCATTTTTTTTTTATGAATATCATTAACATAAACGACAGCATCCAAAATGGAAACTTTTTTATGACTTAAATAAAAACGAGAAAGTAAGAGAGCTCCCCACCTGCTTTCATATTGAACTTCTTAATAGGGTGACATTTTCACATGTGGTACAATGAGACATTATCATAAGTGGATCATAAGATAAACACACATCTTCAACTTCTTATTTGACAATTGGTCATATGAGTAATATAATAACATGTAAGGAAACCAAGTTTCCTTACATGTATTGTTTTTACGAAAGGAGCATATAAATATTATGATATTAAATAAAGTTAGACAGGAGCGATCTCCCATGGAAAAGCGTCGTATCCGCATTTCATCCAAGCGACAGATAACTATTCCATCGAAATATTTTGAAAAATTAGGGCTTTCTAATGAGGTTGACTGTATCTATGCTAATAATATGCTTATAATAACCCCAACAAGAAATGAAGATAGCGCATTTGCAGAAGAAATACTAGCTGATTTAATTAACCAGGGATATTCTGGTCAGAAGTTACTGAGCGAATTTAAGCGCATTAATCAGCAAATACGCCCAGCTGTTGAAAAACTCATTGAGGAAGCGGATTTATTGGCAAGAAGCTCTTCTAAAAATTATATAGATGAGACAGATGAAATTTTTGGCTCGGATGAAGAGTTGGAGAAGTAATTATGCTACCAGTAACTTACACACCTGCAGCTAAGAAATATTTTAAGAAAATCAAAGAGAAAGCTCTTGCCAAAGCTTTCAAGGATGCAGTCATAGCCATTAGGAAAAATCCGGAAATTGGAGTAGCTAAAACCGGTGATTTAAGTGGAGTTTTTTGCCTTAATTTATACTATAATAGCACCAACTATGAACTTGCATACAGGATATCAACCCTTGAAAATGGAGAAATGGTTGTTATAATCATGGCTGGTACAAGAGAAAACTTTTACAATGAGTTAAAACGCTATTTGCGATAACTTCCCGCCGGATTTCCTAAAATTCGTGGTAAGGAAAAGTCTAATACACAATAAAAAAAGAATAGAGATTTGATTCCCATGCATTGGATTAGTTTCTAGGATTACCAAACTAGAATTCATCTTTTCTCGGATATCATTAACATAATCAACTGCATTCGGAATGTCATTTCGGTCTTTCCATATACCACTAGTCTTTAAAATATGGTCTTCATAGTCCTTTTTTGTACTGATAAAGTAAGTATCAACAGCTTCTCTAATTACCTGGGCCAGCGTCTCCCCCTTAAGTTTTGCCATCTCCGAAAGTTTATCTTTTTGATCTTTTGTAAGATAAATCTGTGTTCGCTCCATATTTTCCCCTCATCTATACATAATTTTGTATACATCATCATTATACATGCTAGCTATAATTAGTAAAGAACATTTTTGAACTAAGAATTAAAATTTTACCTTCCTTTCAACCTTTACCTAAAGCTGCTGCTAAAAAAAGAGAAAGCTCTTGCCAAAGTTGCCAAAATAATTGAGAATATGATTTATCGATTATAATCCATATATTCATAGCATAATGTAGACCTCAACCTATATGTTCGTTTTGATTTAAGCAGACTTGTGGAATTTATGAAAAACCATGCTTCCAATAAGCGAAAAAAAAGAAGCAAGAGGACTCTCCCCCTGCTTCCTTTACTTCCTTTACACACTTAATTGTTCACATTTCGAACTAATACTGAATCAAGAACTTCTACAATATTACCTGCAAAATCTGTGATGTAATCAGGTCTTACAATTTCTACATAGAAATCTCCCTTTTTAGCAGAAGGCATTGTAATCACTATGCTACTTCCAATTATCTCCACAGTATATTCTGCAACCGGGATAAGCTGCTGCGAGTTTATGTTAGTAATCTTGATTCCGGCTGCAAGTATACTTTCAGGATTGGTTGTGCCTGATGGAAATACACACTTAATATTTTCGCTAAATGCAAGTATTATCTTACTTGATGAATAATCATCAAGTCTTGCACTTAACTGCGTAGCTTTAATTTTATCATTAATAGTCTTCTTTTCTGAAATAATTACATCATTGCTGTTCATATCCATTACACCTTTGGATAAGCTCAAATATACTCCGCTTTTCTGATCCTTTGTAATATTTACTGTGCCATCGGTATTAAATGAGATGGAAGTAATCAACTCAATTGCCCGACCATTATCTGTAATTAAAGCTCCAATAACCCCCGGATTATAACTATCACCGTTTGTCAGGTAGAATTTAAAAGCAGATACATCCGCTGATATGAAACTATATCCCGGTTTGAGATCGTTCCCGTTTATATCCTTACCAAAGCTCATTTTTACCTTTCTAGGTTCAATAATTTCATATACAAGATCAGAACCTGTCACCATATCATACGTGCTGCTTATAGGCATTGCCGAAGAAAGGGACGCTCCCGGTCCTTCGAGAACTATTCCGTTGGAGTCTTTTGCACCAAGTATAAGTATAGCATCATAAACCATGTTCTTTGGCACCTGCAATGTCACTCTTGTATAATCTGAGCTCATTCCGAAAACTCTAGCATCTGTTCCTAAAAGTGAAATAAGTTCACTTCTATTCTTTAAAAAGTATGCCTGTATATTGTTAACAGTTTCAGCAGACATAGGCTCTGAGAAAGTTATTTCAATTTTATTATCAGGTTTGTGAACAACAAACTCAATCCTTGGTGGTATAGTATCATTTGTTATAAACGGGAGTGTCATTTTTGCAATGGCATTCCTGCGGATTGACTTATCAACAATGCCTTCGATTTCCACAAAGTAATTGGCAATATTAGCACTCTGAAGACCTGTATTAACAACATAATCATGCTCAACATTCTCATCTGAGCCTAAAGTAATTGTTCGTGGAGTTCTGTTACCCCTTGAATCTATTATTATAGCTGATGCATAGGATACATCAACATCCTTGTTGAATACCAGCTGTACATTATTATTTGTCAACACTTTATAGCTCACAACTTCAGGTGCAGTAATATCATCTTTTATAGTTCCTGAAAGCGAAGTCTCTTCACACTTATTTCCTGAAGTGTCCTCAACATCTGATACTGTTGCTGTAAAACCAATAAGAGATGCTGCACTCAATGGACTGATTAAGTTTATCTTAAGCTGTGTCTTGTCTGCAATCATATTTGATTTATTGATAACATATTCTGTCCCTCCAATTTCCTTTACTTTCACCGAAGGGTCGCCATTTATAGTTATTTCTTCATCAAATTTGATTATTACCATACTAGTATTTGGCGCTTCTACTGATACGGCTACCGGAGGAACACTATCAATAAACACATTAAAAGTTAAGCGTACCGGTTGTATTCTATACCCGGCATAATCACTTACTCCTGTCAATATGACCTCATGCGCTCCTGTATCAAGAAGATTCATGAAGTCAACTATAAGATAATTATCTTCAGGAGTAAACTTGGCAAAAGCATACATATCATCAAGCTTAAGCTCAACTATTCCGTTTAATGTCTCTTTGCTTGTAGTTTTATAAATACCGTTTGTTGTGTAGCTGACAGGTTCATTAAATAAAAATCTTATCCTGCTCCTGTTTATATATTCCACTCCTAATACCGATGGTAATGTTGTGTCAACCATTAGTACAGACTTCTCATACTTTGCAAGCTGCATTCCATTTATATCCTTGATACCATCTAGTGTTATCTTAACTGTATCACTTTGATTAACGGCATTCAAAAGGTCAATAGTTAGGGTCATTCCATCCTCTGAAAGCACTCTGCTACCTATCGCGTGACTTGCAGTTACTGTTGAAGTGCTAACTGTGTCACTATTAACAGCTTTAGTAAACGTAATTTTAATTACCTTTAATGTGTCAGAAGTAACATCCTTAACAGTAATAACCTTAGTCTCTTCTTTTTTTGCAATTATCTTTGCTTTATGAACAGACAACTGCTCCAATAGTGATGTCTTTATTGCTTCATCATTTAGTCTGCCAATAGCTTCTTGTGCGTAAACACCAAGAATTTCTGCTGCTGCTACATCAGAAGATGTTGCATAAGGTGCGCTTAAATAGTCATCCAATAGCTTTTTCGCGTTCGCTACTTCCTGTAGCTTTGCTTTAGTAGATTCAGTTTCAGCTTTCTTTGCTGTAATTCGTGCCTCCAGCATAATTCTGTCTAAATCATTGAGAACTAGACCAACTTTTTCTCTGGCCAGCTTCTCCAAACTCTCCGCTGTAGTTATCTGCTCCAATGTCAAAATAGTGGCATTTTCATAAGCCGCAACTGCAAGCTCAGCTACCTGTTTTAACGCCATTTCTTCTGAATTTTTAAGCTCATCTCTCTTTGTCTCTATGGCGGAATTTTTTAAAGCAATCCTGGTTTCCAGCATGCTTCTATCTGCATTATTTGTAACAAGCTTAATCTTTTCTTCCGCTAATTTAATTAATTCTTCTGCATTATTTATAAGCTCTATTGTATCAATTTTCGCCTGTTCTGATGCAATAACAGCAAGTTCGGCCTCTTCAAATATTGCTTTTTCCTTCAAGGCCTGCTCTTCTTTTTCTTTAGCTAGCCGTTCAGCCTCTTCTCTTGCCTTTTTTCCTTCAGGATAAATATCCATATCTATGGCAAAGTCTTCATCAACAATACTATTTTCAACAAGCTTTGACATTATAGTTTTCCCATCCGGAAACTTTGCCTGCAGGCTGCTATAGGAAATTCCGATTAAATCATCCTTTATAAGTGATTTATCATTAAATAAAAGTGTCTGCTCTATGGACAAACCACCTATTTTAGAAAGCTCGGCTGCAGCTATCTGATAGCGTGTGGCATCAACAGTATATCCCATTGCTCTTAATATAAGCGTGCAATATGCTTTTCCAAGCAACGCATCTTTTGGATTAAAAGATCCGTCAGGCAGCCCTGCAATAAGGTTGTTTTTTATGCCATAAGCCACGTATGCTCTTGCCCAGTCAGATATTTGCTGTGCATCGGGTACCGGCTCTAGCACCTTGGCAATCTCCGCTTCCTCCAACAAGAGCGCATCCTTTTCCAAACCCATTATTCTTATAAGCATGGTAATACCTTGTTCTCGTGTCAATCCTGACCCTAAGTCTGGCTCAAAATCTGTTGCGGATATTCCGTTATAGAGTCCAGCATCATATAGTATTTTTGCTTCTTTCATGTATGTATACTCTTGCTGTGCCGCTACGGGAATAGCCAAAGAAATTAACATAGTAATTGCAATTATAGTCGCTGTTAATTTTTTTATAGACATAATATGACCTCCATCTTCTCTTTTGTAATTTAAAAAGAATAATTTTCCTTTTACCTTTTTATTATAACACTGGAGCGTGGGTGTAGCAATTGTTGAGAAGTAAATGTAATAATAAAATAAAATATCGGTTATAACGTCGAAAAAAGCCAAACCCTTGGGTTTGGCTTTTTATGCAGGAGCCGTCTATATAGTCAGATATCAGAGTGTGTGTCTAATCCATTTTATAAAAGTCCCCCATGTTGGATCCTGTCCCATAAAGGGCCTTGCCATAGGCATCAACAGCGCCTAGTATTGTAACATGATCATAACCGTAAAGACCGGTACGGGATGCAATCAAAATCACCCTTTTGCCATCTTCAGATATGGATACAATTTTAGCTCCTTCAATACCATCCAGTGACATAGGCTGTGATCTTCCAATACCTTTTAATATGTACCTTGAGAGACTGTTCAGCGTTGAGGTGTCCATAGCTTCAGAAAAAACTATTTCAATAATATCATTCATGCCACCCGAATCTTGCATCTTTGATGCTTTGGTTATAATGGGTTTGTATTCATCGTTTGAAGTAAAGGTGATTCTTTTTGCTGCAAATGCATTTTTCCGGACAGACTTATCAACTATTCCGCTTAATTGCAGTGAATACTGGGCAGGTCTCTTCCCTCTTATATACTGAATAAACACTTCATATTCATTGTTACTTTCATTAAGTGCTCTGATTGAAATTCCCGCATTTTCTTTTGCTATAGCGTTGCCTTCCAAATCATATAATAAAAGCAGTACATCTTTTACATCAACAGCTTTATCGAAAATAATTTTTAAAGTATTATGGTTAGTTACCAAATGACTCTCAATCTTAGGTGCTTCATTATCATCGGAAATTCTGCCATCAATATCAATATCCCTTACATTACCAACAATATCCTGCAAGTGTTGAATTCTAACCGTAAACCTATTGAGTGATGCCACACTAAGAGGCTCTGCAAGTTTTATTACAACATTTTCACCATTAATATTAACTTTTGAGATTGATTTTATCCTCCCACCAAATTCTGTTACTCTAACATTACTTGTCAATAGGCTTACGGGCTCATTAAAAGTAATGTTTATGGTTTCAGTATCTTCTGCCAACATCTTTACAACTTCTGGCGGTGTATCATCAGTATGTGAAATAAACTTCTTTGTATATGGTAAGCACTTAAAACCTGCCCAATCTTTTATTCCGCTAAGTTCGAGCACATGCTCTCCGTCTTGCAGAGGACTTAGCAGTTCTATTGAAAGAATTTGTTCTGCTTCATTTGTATTAAAACGACCATAAAAATATTTTCCGTCTATTTTAAAATCTGCCCCTTTAAGAGTTTCAGGTCTGGATATCTCGAATACTCCACTGTTAATAAAGTCAAAAGGCTCAGAAAACTTAAGTTTAATTAACTTATTATGAACAAATTCTAGTTGCTCGACCTTCGGTGATGTTACATCCATCGCCATAACTGCTGCCTCATATGCATCAATAACATTACCATTTACGTCTTTTATTCCGTCAATGGTTACGTAAATAATGCTGTTCTGAGGTAATCTTTCTGAAAGTAGCAAAGTAAGACTTCTACCATCATCAGATAGTCTTCTAAAATTAATCTCTTCAGAAACATTAAAAGTACTAGCATCTATTGTTTCCCCTAGAATTGGTTTTGAAAAAACTATATTAAGCTGCTTGAGGCTGGTTGCATCTGCACTTATTACTTTTCCAGGAATTGATGAATCCATGGCTTCCTCAATCAGTTTACTCTTTTTTGTGATTTTTGATATGTATTGCTCTCTTTTCTCTATGTTATTTATTTGGTTAACAATTTCCTCTGCTTCTAGCTTGATTTCCAGTGCTTCTTCAATTTGTATGATACTGCTTATTGGTGTGTTTTGAAAGTCACTTACTAACTTTTCAGCCAACGCAAGTATTTTTATATCATTAACTTCATTTTCAACTTCATTAATCCTCTTTTCAAAGTCTTCATATTCTCCGTATTCTTTAGCTGCATTAAGACCATTTTTCGCATTCTTAATTGCGTCTTCCACAGCCTTTATATTATATTCAATCACAAGTTTGTTTTGGGCAAGCTGTTCAAGCACTTTAACAGAACTATCTAATTTGTATTCTAGTTCCTGCTTTATACTATAAATTTCTTTTGTTTGTTTTAAACGATTTTCTGCTAATATTATTCTTACTTCAAACTCGTTTTCTCCAACCCTTAAAGATATAGCTTTTGCTTCTTTAATAAATTTCTCTACTTCCTCTATGTTTTCATAGGTATTAAGCTCACTATTTGTTAATTTTTCTATTCTTTCAACTATTTCCATAAGCGTTTCAGTTAATTTCTCCCTAACATAAACTCCTGTAGATAAAGCCCTCTCCTCACTAACCTTTCCACTTCTAACAAGCTTTGCAATAACTGTTTCACCATCTTTATAAAACGCATTCAAAGAACTAAATGTAATTCCAACTAAATCATCTCTTATTAGTTCTATGTTATGCACCTTAAGCATTTGAGTAGTAGATAACCCACCTATATCTACCAGCTTTGCAGCAGCATATTTATCATTTAAATCTATTTCATAGCCAAGTGCCTTTAATATCCAAGCACAGTATTCAGTACCCGTAATTGATTCTTTAGGAGAAAATTTACCCGATTCATCAGTCGCAATTAAATTATTTAAGTAAGCGTATGCTGCATATTTTCGGTTCCACGTAGCTATCTGACTTCCATCTGAAACATTATTCAGTGCATTATTTACTTGTTGATTACTCATTATAGCAATCTCTTTTTCATCCCTAAGGAACTGAATAAGAATAGATAGTGCTTCTTCCCTGTTTAGTTTTTCACCTAACGAAGGTTGGAAGTATTCGGCAACTGTGCCCTTGTACAAGCCTAAAGTATATAATTTAAATGCTTCATCATAGTACTTGTGAACATTCTCAGCTTGTACAAAACCAGTCGACATAACAATAATTAATAATATTAAAGTAGTCAGTAATGCACTTTTGAATTTTTTAATCTTCATTTAAATTTCTCCCCCGTAGAAATAGTTGGCAAAATGTATACCATTTTGTTCTTCTAATGCTATATTCCACTTGACTTGTCATATTCATTATATTTTCTTTGCCTAGTAAATGTCAATGGATGTATCTGGTACGTTCGTATATATATACCATAAAGTTTTGATATAAACGCCTCATTGTTATTTGTATGTCTTGAGATTAATTCTTAGTACTAGGATACTTTATTTTTCAGCAAAATCAAATTAAATTCATCTGGCACGCTTCTTAAAACTTACTCCGCCAAGTAATATGGCAAATATAGTATACCACAAATAAAAAAAGGCGAGCAATAAGCCCACCTTTTTTATTTGTTAATTGCTTTATTACTTAGTTGTGATCTTAAGAGTCTTAGCTGCTGCTGCAATTACTCCATTTTCATTACCATCCTCCAAGTAATCAGGATTTGTAAGAGTAATTGTTACTTCAGTACCTGTCAGATCTGCTTTCTTAACCAAGATCTCAAATCCGCCGCCACCTGCTGTTACATCGTAATCAACTGTAGGAACATAAGTTGTATCTCCAGCCTTTAGAGTAAACAGACCATTGATGAGTGCATCGTTCTTAAGAGTTACAGCTTCGTCAAACGTTATAGCAATTAAGTTTTTCGAATTACCCTTCAATTTAGGTGCATTCATGGTAGCCTTAATCTTGTCTGTAATTGATATATTAGCTACTGCAATTGCTTGACCATTTATATCCTTGGTTCCGGTACCTGCAATTGTAAGATCAATAGCATATACATCACTATCAACTTTAAGGTTCGCATCTGAAGTCATAGCACGTGACAAAGTAAGAGTTACACTCTTTCCGTCAGCTGCAATCTGAGCTGCAATAACACCCATGTTATAGTCACCGTTATTATTCACTGCAAACGATGCTGCTGAAGCTGCAGTAAATGTGTAGCCTTTGTCTTTCTTATCTCCGGTGTACTTAACTACTATGGTGTTTTTGCCGGTTGCCTCTGCTTCAAGGTCTCCCATTTTTACTGTCAGCTCATCATAGTCTTGAGCAACTACCATCGGGGTTCCAAGGGTAGCTTGAGTCAAATTATTACCAGCTGCATCCTTCATTAAACCGAAAGCTATTCTGTTATAATCATCGCAGTTTGGTATTTTTAAAGTAACAACCTTGTAGTCAGATGTTGAAACTGCCGCATCTTTAATATTACTTGCCAGTTTATCTACTATACCTTCACCAACAAAGTAATTTGAAAGATCGTTAATTAATGCAGAATCCATAACCTCTGAGAACCTGATAACAAACTTACGGCTGTCACCAGCCCCTTCAGCAACTGCTGAAGTGATTGTAGGAGCTTTAGTATCTACAGTAGTTACACCAAACTGGAATTTATCCATCACGTTTCCTCTGATTGAACGGTCAGGTACGCCAGCTTTAATTTTAACCACATAAGAAGCTACATCAACATTTGCAATTTTTGAGAATTTAATTTCAACAACCTTGTTGTCATCTTTGTTTAGCTTAACCATGTTGGAATCACCTGTCTGGACAAGTTTATCCTTGTTGTTAAACAACTCGAATTTAGCTTCATGACCATCAAGATTAATTGCTTTGGAGAAAGTAATGTTAATCTGGTTAACACCATCTTTCTTAACCAATTCATAGGAAACTACATAAGGTTTTTCAGTGTCATCAACATAACTGCTGGAAAGTGTAGTCCAAGCGCTGTTCTTGTTTCCAAACACGTCCTTAATATTTCTGTATTTGACTGTAAAGCCTAAAGTAGCCCTTACATCAAACTTTTCATCGTTACCAAAAGTAATAGTTGCTTTTTTATCTTTGTATACGAGAGTTGCATTTTCAGCGTAGTTCTTTGGGTCACCAGTTTGTTTGATTTCCCAATCACCAACGCCTGCATTTGCTACGTCAAGATCTTCATTAAATACAACTTCAAGCTTGTTATTAGCTTTAACTTCAACTGAAACGGCTACAGGTGCTGTATCGTCAGTGGATGAAGTAAATGTGAATGAAGTTGCAAGCATCTGGAATCCTGCCCAGTCCTTAACTTTTGATACTGTAATAGTATGAGTTCCATCACTTATCGGATTAAGGAATTCAATATAAACGATATTTTCAGCAGGTACTGGTGTAAACTTTGCAAAGTTAATAGCATCATCAATCAAAACCTTTGCATAAGAAACATCAGTTGTAACATATACTCCGCCTGAATTCATCTGAACAGGTTCTGTGAAAACTGCCTTTAATTTCTTGTTGTTCACAAACTCAACGTTTGAAAGTACAGGTTGAGTTACGTCAACAGCAACAAACTTCTTCTCATAGTCCGCAATTTTGTTTCCATCAGCGTCTTTTAAGCCTTTTAATGTAATCTTAACTTCGTCACTCTGGTCTACTTTTGTGTTCAGTTCTATTGCTATAGATTTTTTGTCAGATGATAGCTTAAATTCATAATTTGTGTTGCCATCAATCTTAATGTTGTCTTTCTTAACTGTATCTTTATCCAGAGCCTTAGTGAAGGTTATAACCAAACTCTTAAGGTTATCAATTTTAACACTTGCAACCTCAACAGTTGAAATTGAAACCTTAGCTGCTACTATAAGAGCTTTTTGAGCTGCGACGTCAGCTTCAAGAGCTGCTTTAGCGTCTGCATCTGCTACTTTTGCAATTGCTGTGTTAGCTTCTGCTTCAAGAGCTTCTGCTGCTTCGATTTCAGCAAGAGTAGTGTAAGGAGCTGCTTTGTAAGCATCTACTGCTACTTTTGCATTAAAGTATACTTTGCCTGCTTCTACTTTAGCTTTAACTGCAGTGATTCTAGCTGCCAAAGCTGCGTTAACAGTAGTATCTTTAACTGCTGCAACTGCTGCTTCTGCCGGAGCTACTGCTTTTTCTGCTGCAGTAAGGTTAGCTTCTACTTCAAGGTCTTTTCCAGCTGCGTCTTCAAGAGCTACTACTGCTTTTTCAGCCGCATCTTCGAGAGAAACCTTATCGTTAAATGCTTTTCTTGCTGCTGCTACTGTAGCTTCTGCTGCTGCAAGCTTTGCTTCCAAAGCACTGCTGTCAGCTTTTGCAACTGCTGCTTTAGCACTTGTAACAAGTCCTTCAGCGGCTTTGATGTTAGCATCTACTGCAAGATCCTTAGCTACTGCTGCTTCTAAATCTGCTACTGCTTTTTCTGCGTCAGCGAGGTTCTTTTCGTCTTCGTAAAGTCCAGCTGCAATAGCCTTATCTTCACTTACTACATTAGCTTGAACCAAAGCTGCGATAATGGACGTTCCGGTGTTATCCTTTGCATTCAAAGCTGCATAAGTGATTCCTACGAAATCGTCTCTTATCAATGGTTTGTCATTAAATGCCAACGCCATTGAAGCAGTAAGCCCACCTTTTTCTACTAGGTCAGCTGCTGCTGTGTGATAGCTGGTTGATGTAACTTCATATCCTAATGCTCTTAAGATAAGAGTTGCATAGTCTTTCCCAAGAAGTGAGTCTGCCGGACCAAATGTTCCGTCAGGTCTTCCCTGAACCAGCCCTTCTTTAATTGCTAATGCCATACTTTTTCTAGCCCAATCAGATATTTTTGCAGCATCTGAGTATGCGCCCAAAATGCTGGCAACTTCTGCATCTGAAAGAGCGTTAGCGTCAGCTTCTCTTCCAAACATTCTAACAAGCATTGTAACGCCTTGTTCTCTGTTAAGAGCTGACTCTAAGTCGGGTTTAAATTCTGTAGTTGAAGTACCCAAGTAAAGACCCATGTTGTAAAGATGTTGAGCTTCTACCACATATTGATTCCCGGCTGCGCCGACAGTTAATAATGAAGTTGCAAGCATAGCAACTACAACTACAACTGCCATAAGCTTTTTGAGATTCTTCATGCGATTTCCTCCTCGTAAATATTTGTGGGGTGCGGTTTAAACCTAACCCCTTATGTGTTTATTTAAGGCATATTGTGCCTACCGTTAACACGTGACTAATTATATCACCGGGTATTTTTACAGTCAACACGTGTCCGGCAAGTGTAAAGAAATTGTAACACACGTGAAATAAAGTTGGTGGGTAGTGGCTAGTGACTAGATTCAGTATAGCATATGTTTATTACATTTAAACATTTGGAAGCCTTTTTACTTTGGTAATATGAATTATGGAAAGTATCAATAGGCAGCGGTGAGATATAAAACACCTTTTTTAGAGAGATATTAAATGATCAATTGCAAGTGACACAAGGAGTATTTCAATAGCAAGATTTAAAGCCGGCTTGCGCCGGCTTTTGATGCTCATAGGGGGTTATTTTCCGTTACCATAAGACCTTTCTGCCATTTCTATAGCCTTCTTGACTATATTACCGCAGTTTCTGGACGACACAGAGCCCCATCCGCCTTCTTGTGAAACCGTGTCATAGACCCCAAGTTCCTTTGCTATTTCCGCCTTGAGATTCTCAGACATCATACTACGCCTGTTGGCCACAATAATCGCTCCTTTGTCCCATTACAGGACCAGAGTTTTGATGCGTTAGCATCAGTAATATTTTTGCCTAAAGACACCGAAATATTATAAGCAAATTGTGGACAAGTATTTATGAATCAGTAGATTAAAACTATGTAGACATAAGGCTTAGCGCCTTATGCTGTTACAACTTCAATAAAAAACTTGGGGCTTTACATCTTACTTTTTTGTGTAAGACTTACTTGGCACCCTTTTTTACATATTTGCCGGTTGGGATGGTTTCGATATTTCTGTAAGAGCTTCGGACGCTTCAACATCGGTCCTCGAATTAACTGCAAAGTCACCGAGCGATATCATACCTACAATCATGTTGTTTTCCACAACAGGTAACCTTCTCACCTGTTGTTCTGCCATTATCTTAGCAGCTTCTTCAACATCCATATCAGGTGTGGCAGTGGACACACTCGATGTCATTACCTCGCTTACAGGAGTCTCTAAAGGATTCTTTCCATGAGCTATATTTCTGACGATAATGTCCCTGTCAGTTAATATGCCCCGCACGCCGTTTTGGTCACAAACCGGTATTGAACCAACGTTGTGTTTTTGCATTATCTGTGCTGCTTCAACCACGTTTGACATCGGATTGATATATGCTACATCTTTGGTCATAATATCTTGTACTTTCAATTTATATCAACATCCCTTCAAGATATTTTTGAAGTTGTCACATAAATTATATTTCCCAGAAATATAAATTTAATTAATACTATTGATGCAGTAATAAAATTATTTGTTACAATTTACAGCTACCTGTTTAATGAACAAAGATCTCTAATACTGCAATACAGCTTCAGCAAGGAAAACTAAAAGTTTAAAATGCCTTCTCGTTAAGTAATTTCGTGAACTCACTTGCGTTCAGACAGCACGAACATTACTAAACTCTAAGTCATTTTAAACTTTGTTCTCCTAAGCTTTGCTGTAACTAGCTGTATTAGAGATGTTGTTCATAATATAAAGAGGCTGTAAATTGTAACAATCTTTTGGTTTCTTACAAAACTTTCATATTAAAAACTACCATATTTATATTATAATAAGAATATAACTCTAAAAAATCTCTTTGTGATTTAGTTGGGAGCAATAATAATATTAGTAAAGAATTCTTAAGGGGACGAAAATGAAAAAGCATCAGATAATTATAATAATCATTCTTTTACTGGCATTTGTTTTTTTTGCATTTAATAATATAGAAGCTTTTCTTTCTGGGTTGTTTGTTAATCATAAAATACTTCATCTTAACTTGTCTGTTGTCAATCACAATGTGACAACACTTAGTGCAGATTTGTCTAATAGACTTTTGCTCAAAGCTTGCGTAAGAGATGACCAAGATGTACCTGTGGAAAACGTTGCTGTAGAATTTGGGGTTGTGGGTGACTTTGGTGAAATTATCCCTCTAAACAGCAAAACCAACAAATTTGGTGAAGCATTAGCCTACTATGTACCACCCGATAACCCAAGAATCGGTGAGAAAGATACTGGTGACGAAGGCGTAGAAGGTATAGAAAGTATAGAAGGCGTAGAAGGCGTAGAAGGCGTAGAAGGTGTAGAAAGTGTAGAAAGTGTAGAAGGCGTAGGTAAGAAAGATGTAAGTATAGGTGAGAAAAGCACGGGTAAGTATAGTTCAAGTGTCGCAAATTTGGGTGACGAAGGTGAAAATGTTGAAATAAAGGCTTCAATTAATGGGAGTTCAAGGTTTTCTATAATAGATTTGACTCTTGTTCGCGTTCCAGTAGTATTCATTCACGGATATCAGGAAGATGCACACGCATTCGATAACATTAAAGAATATATTGATTCAAAAGGTTTTGAAACCTTCGTGTTTGAATATCCATGGGATAACGGTATTATTCCTGGTGCACAGATGTTGTCCTCGTTCTTGGATGATTTAAAGAAGGAACATATGACTCGCGGAATAAAGATTGAAAGATTCGACTTAATCTCCCACAGTATGGGAGGACTGGTCGCAAGATATTACACAACAGAAAATGATTATATAAAACGCAACGATGTGCGTAAAAATATTTTTATCTCAGTGCCACATAAAGGCTCATCTTGGGCGTCCTTAGGTGCAGGCTATTTTGATGACCGGGGCATAAAAGATATGATACCCGATAGCGATCTTCTAAAAGATATTTTTCCTTCCATGATCAACAAGGGACTCAACAGTACTGTTTCGATTGCCAATCTTTTAAGTATGAATGATGAAGTGGTAACCCCTGATAACGCAAGTCTTTCCATATGGGGAATAAAAACGGAACTCTTTAATCTGGGAGAAGAAGCTCTTTCTGTGGAAAACTTAATTAAAGGAAGTTTACCCGAGGCAAAAAACCACAAAGCAATACTTAATAATACTAAAGTCTTTGAAAGAATTGTACAATTGTTAAAACAAAAGCTTCCCTATCCACAAAAGCTTCGCTAATTTTTTTATCGGAGCAGTTATCCACGCTCAAAACACCGGTAACTTTGGGAAATCAGCAATGTATTGTTGGTCGCTCTGTGGATAAACAAAAAAGATGAAAAACGCTGCATCCCTTGATGTCTCTGGGCTTTGGGGTTTTCAAAATAAAGGTTATACAAGGCTGTGGACAAATTGTGGATTGTTTTTGGTTTTATCCACATGACGTAATTACATGCTGTTGATATGGTGATAATAAGTCAATAATAACTTAGCACTACTTAAACTTTAAGCTAATATCCATTGCATTTACAGAGTGTGTGAGTGCTCCTACAGATATTATATCCACACCGGTTTTGGCTACATCATAAACATTATCCACAGAAACATTTCCTGAAGCTTCCACAATAGCTCTTTTATTAATTACTTTTGTTGCACTTGTCATATCCTCAAAGTTCATGTTATCCAACATTATTATATCAGCTCCGGCTTCTAGCGCTTCTAGAACCTGCTCAAGCGTTTCGCTCTCCACCTCTATTTTCATGGTATGAGGTATTGCACACCTTGCTTTTTCTATAGCATTTCTAATTCCACCAGCCGCATTTATATGATTATCCTTAATAAGAACAGCATCAGAAAGATTATATCTGTGGTTGTATCCTCCGCCCGCTCTTACTGCATATTTATCAAGGTAGCGAAGACCGGGGGCTGTTTTTCTAGTATCTACAATCCTTACCGGAAACTCTTTTATCTTGCTTGTATACTCAAAGGTTTTTGTTGCAATCCCACACATTCTCTGAAAAAGGTTCAAGGCAGTTCTTTCACCTTTTAAAATAGCTCTTGTGTTTCCTCTTATCTTTAAGATGATATCACCTTCTTGTACATAAGCACCATCTTGTACACAACGTGTAACTTCAATATTGCTGTCCATAAGAGCAAATACTCTTTTAACAACTTCAATTCCTGCAATCACGCCCGGCTGCTTAGCTACAAAAGAGCCCTCAGATATTGAATCCTCCGGAATAAGATTATCTGTAGTTACATCACCAAAGGGCATATCCTCATCAAAAGCGGTTAAAATTATTTTATCTATTAAATTTGTGTTGAGCATGATCACATATTCCTTTCTTGTTACAGTTCAGACCCTCTATAACTTGAGATATAACTGTGAACAGAAACCCTTTCTTTTTTGTTAAGATGGGCACTATTTATCAATTATTTGATTTTGATATCCCTCAGCTATCTTTTGACGCTGCACTAATAAATGACGTTTCCAGTTTTCGTCGTCACGCTTGTTAAAATCAGACCTGTAATGTGCGCCTCGGCTTTCTGTCCTTAAAAGAGCAGAGTTTATTATAAGGTTTGAAAGTAATACCATATTCGTAAGTTCAAAATCCTTCATGGTCTCATTTTTCATGTTCTTGGTAAGCTGTGCATATCTTTGCATTTTGTCGCTTGCTTTTTTCAAACCTTCTTCATTTCGGACAATGCCAACGCATTCAGTCATTGTGTGTTTAATATCAGCTAGTATGGCATCTTTATCAACAAGTAAAGACTCTCTTTTTGTCTCATATTTGATTGATATATCAAGCGGTTCCCCTGTAATATCGCCTTCCAATTCTTCTCCAATCCTGTTACCAAAAACAAGGCCTTCCAAAAGAGAATTGCTTGCAAGCCTATTAGCGCCGTGGATTCCATTAGATGCCGATTCACCGCAAGCATAAAAACCATTTATAGATGTTCTGCCATTTGCGTCCGTTTTTATCCCGCCCATGCTGTAGTGCTCAGCCGGTGCTACCGGTATGTATTCCTTTGTACAATCTATCCCATATTTTAAGCAAGTATTGTAAATGGTCGGGAATCGGTCTTTAATATATTCCGCTCCTTTAAAGCTTATATCCAAAAAAACATTAGTAGAATTTGTTTTTTTCATCTCTTTAAAAATAGCTCTTGCAACAACATCCCTTGGCGCTAGTTCAGCTAAATCATGATATTGGTCCATAAACCGTTTGCCATGAATATTAAGAAGCTTACCACCCTCTCCTCGAACCGCTTCAGAAATCAAAAAACTACGATTTTCAGGATGGTAAAGCACAGTAGGATGAAACTGTATAAACTCAAGATCCTGAAGAGGTACTCCCGCACGATAAGCCATGCATGCTCCGTCTCCAGTAGCAACCTCCGGATTTGTAGTGTACGCATAAAGCTGTCCATATCCTCCGGTTGCACAAACTACCTTTTTTGTAACATAGACCTTAAATTTGCCGCTATCTTCATCAAAAACAAGAAGCCCCCTGCAATCGTTATTTTCAGTAAGAACGTCAACAGCATAAGTTCTTTCTTTTATCTCAACATTCTTCTTGTTAAGAACATTGTGGATAAGCTTATCACAAACTTCCTTCCCTGTGGCATCTCGCACATGAATTATGCGGTTTTTGCTGTGAGCAGCCTCACGAGTCAAGGATAGTTCACCTTTTATCTCACGGTCAAAGTTGACTCCAAACTTGCACAAGTTATTTATGTTGTGAGCTGCCTCATTTACAAGAACCCACACACTCTCATCATCACAAAGACCGTCACCTGCAAAAACTGTGTCCTTAAAATGAAGCTTTGGAGAGTCTTCCTTGTCAAGAGATACAGCAATTCCGCCTTGCGCAAGCACAGAATTGCTTATATCCAGTGTTTCCTTTGTTAAAATTGCAACATGCAATTTATCTGACATGACCAAAGAAGTGTAAACACCGGCAATTCCACTTCCTATTACCACAACATCATAGTATTCTTTTTCCAGAGCTTCGGTGTCAAAATCCACCAAGTATCTATACTGGTTCAATGCATATGCCTTCTTTCATTGTAGTTGGAAAGTTGGTAAGTTGGAAAGGAAGTTACTGCTCACCTAAACTACTTACCAAACTATTCACTCACTAATTAACTAACTAACTAACTAACTAACTAACTAACTAACTAACTAACTAACTAAGACTGATATCATCCTATTGCCAGCATTCTGTCTAATGCGGTTTTTGCTTTTAGACGGATTTCTTCATCTAGCTCAATATTATATTTCATGTCTTTTAACGCCTCATATACACTCTTTAGTGTGGTCTTTTTCATATTGGGGCATACAAAACTCTGAGAAAGCAGGTAAAACTCTTTGCCAGGGTTCTCCTTTTTCAGCTGATACATTATACCCATCTCTGTCCCGATAATGAATTTTTTATGGGGTGAGGCGTTCGCGTAATGAATAATCTGTTTGGTGCTTCCAACAAAATCAGCCAGCTCTACTACTTCAGGTCGACATTCAGGATGCACGAGTACTATTGCGTCAGGTTGGCTTTCCTTTGCCTTTTTGACCATTTGTGCATCAGCACGGTGATGGGTTACACAGTAACCTTTCCAGAATATAAATTTCTTTTCAGGAAGCTGCTTTGCAATGTATTTACCCAGATTCTGATCTGGAACAAATATTATTTCTTCATGAGGAAGAGATTTTACAGCATTTATTGCATTCGACGATGTGCAGCATATATCGCTCAATGCTTTTACTTCTGCAGTCGAATTGATGTAGCACACAACTGCTGCGTTGGGATTTTCTCTTTTTGCCTCCAAAAGCCCGTCAGCATCTACCATTTCAGCCATAGGGCATCCTGCATCGATTTCAGGAAGAAGAATAGTCTTTTGAGGAGACAGTATTTTGGCGCTTTCAGCCATGAAGTGAACTCCACAAAAAACAACTACATCATAGTCTGTTTTTGCACAGTATTGACTTAGCGCAAATGAATCTCCGGTGATATCCGCAATTTCCTGCACCTCATCAATCTGATAATTGTGGGCTACTATTACTGCATTATGCTTCTCCTTAAGCTTGTTTATCTGTTGAATCATTGTTCTTTTATCCATTATAACCACCTTTATAAATTTAGCGGGGTTACCCCGCTTTTAAAAACAGTTTCCTTATATTTTAATACCTTATTCGCATTTTGTAAAGGGGCGACAGGGGGGGCGAGGCGGGGGGCGGGGTGAGACAGGGGACGGTTCTGTGTCCTAGGGACTTCGTCCCTAGGACACAGAACCGTCCCCTGTCTCACCTCACTCACAGACTGTTTAAGCTTTTTTCGAGTCCTTCAAACAGCCTGTATCCTAAAGGAGTTACTGTAAAACATTCAAGTAAAACTCCAAAGGTTGAAGCCAGTGCATACATAGGAAGATCAAAATATATAAGAACCGCAACCAAAGCGGCCCACAAAAACATATATACAATTGAAAACAGCTTGAGCTTTTTTACCTGTGTAACTGTGGTTATTGGTTTGTTTGGGGTGTCACCCGGCGCCCATTTTATCATGGTCAAAAGTCCAAATAAAAATACTGCTGCAGCAAAACCAACTACAAGTGCGAACGACCAATACATGTAAGTATACCTTACAAGAACAGAGCAGGCCATAAACAAGATGAGTGAGGATGTGATACATTTTCCGTAAGTGTCCATGTGTACCCCACCTGCAACAACTCTTAGTGTTGCAAAAAAGAAGAGCAATATCGCAGTAGGAACAAATGCCCCAAATATAAGCGATATAATTGTCAAAAGCAGAACTTTAACTATACTGCCTAGTACAATTTGAAACCCATAATAATAAACTCCTCTTTTTTCATGACTTTCGTTCATTTGCTTTGCTAATCCCTTTGCCAAACCATACGCACACCTGTCTATTATTCTCATGACCTCACTCCAATCACAACATTTTATGCATCATCCGACCAGATTTTATTCATGGTCCACCTAAAATTAACTAAAGGACTCTACCCTTTCCTGCTACTCATATATAACCAGAGCCTTTACCTTACCTTTTTCATTTAGGGGTCTGTCAAGATATACCGATACTTTGCCATAGGTTTTGGTTTTATCAATATCATTTATACCTTTTGTGCTTACCTTACCGGTTGCGTCTTTAAAATATATAGTAATATTGTCGGCAAATGGATAAACAATCCCATCAATTTTTACTCTTTTTTTATCCACTGCGTCTATTTTTATTGATTGCTTTTCAGGATTCATCCATTCCATAATTCTTCTTATGGAATTATCTATAACCTCTACTCGTACAACTTTTCCGATTTCACCTGCAATAAGCTCGGTTGATACGTACTTATACGGTATTCCATCAATAATCATACTTACAGTACAAACCATAGGCGAGGATTCTATATCTGTAACAACACCATATTTGTATTTTTCATCATAAAGGTCATCTATCATAAGAAGATTTATGTCGCCAAATTCACCGACACTGTTAATATATTGTATCTTTCCGGCTTTAACAACGTCATTTGGCATCTGCCCCCAGTTTAGTATGTCCACCAGCGCGTCCCCACTACCTGTGCTGTGTATCCTGTTAAATATGGTCACATTATCAGTAACAAAGTTATCGCCTACTTTGCCTTCATCCCGATCTATTACGTATTCCTGCCATTTTGCCAAAATGTTTATCTGACTTAATGAAACCTTAATATCTTCCACATCCGGGTCTGGGTCTAGATCTTCCTTTTTAAACCTTACAAGGGTACCTTTTATGGAGTTGGGTTCTTCATCGGCTTTCCAAACTACAACCTGACCGTTTGTTAAAAGCAGCTTTACATAATAAATTGTTGAGCCATAATCCTCAAGGTCAGTGGAAATAGTCTTCTCGTAGTTTAACACAACTGCAAGATCAGAAGTCTCATCTTCTACTTCATAAAGCATGTCTACTACTCTTCCGTCATGCCCTAAAAGTGCAATAATATTATCTTCATTTTTAAAAGAAGTGGTGGTATGTTTTATTTTTTCAAATTTCATATCAGGGCTAAAATCATATATTTTGCCACTTACGTTAAGCTGGGCTGGTGATAGCTTGCTAGGAAGAATGCCCACTATTTCACCCTCAACCCTATTGTCAACAACAAGCACATATTTGCTGGTAGATAAAAAGTCCGAAACCTCATAAACAACATCCATTTCGTCTATGTCATGAGGCTTAATAATTTCACCGTTTTTGATTAGGCGTACATCCCTAAGGCTGATGTCCCCCACACGCATGAGCCATGCCTGATAATTTGTGGCAACCTCAGGCTTGCTGTAAACAGGATCTAATATAATAGCGTATTCATATCCAGTTTCTTCATCACTGTATGCAAATATTATTGAGGTATTTACTTTGAGTATGTTTTTAAGGTTATCATAATTGGCAACTTTAAGCCCATTATAATAGTAGTCAGTCATCCTTGGCATTACCATGGATAGTGTTGCAGGATAGTTGTAAGTAATTTTATTATCAATTACATCGCTGATAGTTAAGCTGGTTAAAACTTTAAGTTCTTCTTCAACCTTTATAATCTTATCTTTATCAATAATTGCTTCATATTTGTTGCCAAGGGTTAGCGCAAGTCCATCTTTTACATAAAATACACCCTTATCTGTCAAAACCTGATTTTTAAGAAGCGTGTCGGTAGTCTTTGAGTTACCTGTTATAATTATTTGGGTTTCTTGTCCGATATATTCCTGATTGTATATATCTACTACTTTTTTATCCCTGCCCAACAGGATAGTTACATCATCATCTTTTTTAAACCCTAAAGAGGCAGTAGTTATTTTAGAAAACTTCATATCAGGACTAAATTCATAGCTCTTCCCGTCTACCAGTATAGTTTCAGGCGAAATATAGTTTGGCAGTATACCGCCTAGCTTACCATCCACTTTATCATTTATCACCATTACATAGCGGTTGGTTTTACTAGCATCCCAGACATTGTACACTACATCCTTTTCTTCTATGTCTGAAGGCTTTATAAGCTCACCATTTCGTATAATCTGACAGTTTAACATGCTTATGGTGCCTAAAGATGCTTTATAAGGGTCATAATCAATAGCAATTTGTGGAGCACTGTATAAAGGATCTAGAATAACCGCATACTCGTACCCATTCATACTTTTGTTTAACGCAAATACCACAGTAGAGTTTACACTAAGCGCATTGCCTAGGTTTGTATAAGCAATCTTATTCCCTTTATAATAATACACTGTTTTTTCAGGAAGCTTCATTTCCCGCTCACCCATACCAGTTAGATAGGTAATGTTCTGATTTATGTTTTTTACGATAGTTTTCTTTTCAAGACTTTTAAGACTATTGTATACCATTATGACAGTTTCTTCTTCAATTGCAAGACCATATGTGTTGCCGATTTCAAAATTGTATCCTATGTCGTCAAGATAATAAATACCCCTATCGGTCAATATCTGATTATATGCTAAGTTGTCCATGGTATCAGAGTTTCCTAAAATGATACATTCAAAATAGAGCCCCGGCGAGCCCTTTTGGGGATCTAAAACAACTGCATATTCATAACCTGTTTTACTTTTATTCCAGCTAAAAATCAAAGTAGAGTTAACACCTAAAATAGAGTCAAGGTTTGTATAAGGTGTTTTGTTCCCCTTGTAATAGTAAACTGTCTTCTCAGGCAGTACAATTTTCCTATCACCTGATTCGGTTTTATATGTTACCGTTTTGTCCATATATTTTACTACCTGTATTTTGTCAACACTCTTTAATTTATTAAAAACTTTAACTATAGTATCATCTTCAATTTTAAAGCCGTACTGATTACCAATTTCAAGAGAAATATCTGCATCTTTTAGGTAGTATATCCCCTTGTCGGTTGCTATCTGGTTAGGTGCTAGTGTGTCCAAGGAAGTGCTATCAGCTAAGACAATGCATTCGGTAAAAAGATCTACCGATGCTGCAAAAGTTTGTTTTACTGTGGTGGAATTAATATTTGTTACCAGCAGACGATCTATCATAACTGCAATTGTCTTTCGTAAAACTGAATCGTTTGCACCAAGGTTTATCCCTTCGGTTATCCCAAGTTCCTTGGCTTTATCTATGTAATTACCAGGCCATACTCCGCTAAGATCGGTATCCTTATATCCCAATGCTCTGACTAGACCTGTGCAAACCTCTGCAAAAGTAACAGCCTCCTCAGGATGGAACTTGCCGTCAGGTTTTCCCATTATGTACTCTTTATTCACTGCTGCATTAATATATCCACACGACCAGCGACCGGGCTCCACATCCTTATATATGCTTATACCCATCAAGGTATTTGCGGCACTATCAAGCTTAGATACTGATATTATGAGTTTTGCAAATTCCTCTCTTGTCATTGCTTTATCAGGTAAAAAATTACCTTGCAAATCTCCGCTCATTATCCCAAACTCCGCCATACGCAAAATTGCATCTATATAGGGATCGGTGTCCGAAACATCTTTAAAACCAGCATATACACCGGTCATAGATATAAAAACCATTAGTAATACCAATAAAAATGTTATGTATTTTTTCATGCTTTTCCCTCCTAGTACCGGGTTCCACCCGGATTTTGTAGAACCTGTGGGTTAATTTTCCACCGTTCTCGTTATTTTAAAGCTCTCATTTAGTTTTAAATTTACTGCTATTCCAAGTCCAAGAAGCACCCAGAATACCGGTGCAACTGAAACTACACTGTCATTGAAAACCGCTGCTACTGCGTATCCACAAAACGCAGCAAAAAATGCAATCCCTGAAGAGCTAGTAAAATCAAACCTTTTTATATTAAAATATAAATATAAGCTGTGGAAAAAGTATACCGCAAAAAGAACTATAAAGGCCAGCATGGATACAATCCCTCCGGATACACCTACCTGAAGGTAAAGATTGTGTGGCTTGTCTATTGGGATCCACATATCCCCAATACCGTTAAGCTTTCCTATATAATCGTCCTGAGGAAAATATATAGGAAATGTATCAGGTCCTTTCCCTATAAAAAGGGAATCCAGCAATATGGGGATTGTCCTTGTCCAGATGTATATCCTACCCTTTACAACATATTCCCGCCCGCCAAGATCTAGTTTTTCCACAGGTTTTATCTTAGCCGGTCTTCCCTTGTTATCTAAAAAAGTGAGCTCATTGTCTGATAGGGCAAACATGAACTTACTATTTGATTTTGTCATGTTGAGTGTCTTTTGTGTAGTATCAAAAACAAACTTATAATCATTATATTTTTCATCTTTAAATAAAATGTTTATGCCTTCTTCGCTTACTTTTTGCTGTGTTTCAAGTGTTTTTCCATGTGTATCGGTAAATCTAAACTCATTATTATCATATACTATGTCTATCGGATTGCTGGCTGTATCAACACTTATGCGTGTTTTGTCAACAATTATATTATTAATGGGTGTTGCCACCTCCGATGTAGTAACTACTGCCTTTAGCTCAGTTCCTATTCTTTCGTACTGATTCTTTAAATCATCTGCTTTTATGCTGTTCATCCCAGTAAATATAAGACCAAATGCTAACGCAAGTCCGATTATGTAAACAAAGTTTTTAATTAGCTTCTTTCTTAATAAAAAAAGTAAAACCAATGAAGTAAATAAAAGGCCAAGGAATCCTGCCCTTGATCGGCTGCCTATCTGACATGCAAACAGTATAGAGCACACAGCAAAAAGCATTAGTTTGTGTTCTTTATTTTCTGAGAGTATGTAGAAGGTTACCGAGATTGGAAGCAACATTGCCATATAGCTTCCTACATAGTTTGGGTTATAAAGTGTTGAATACACTGCATCCCAGTCATATAAAACCTTGGGTGCCTTTTTAATTTCAGGTCCAAACAGTATACTTCGTATTATATCAGATTGAAAGTAGTCCACCTTAAAATATTGAAATATTCCGGGAATGGATAAAAGAACTGCTGAAATAATGAGCGGAAGTATAATAGCTTTGATGCTGCGTTCATCACGCACAGTATTCATAATATAAAATATCGTTATTATGTACCCGGCAATTACCAGCATCCCCTCGTATCGCTCGGGAAACCCGATGAATGCAAGTGCTTTGTAATCAGAAAAAACAGCAGATAAAAAAGTAAACACAAAATACACTAAAAGAGGAGCAAAATACAGAAAATAAATAAACTGGTTTTGGTGATTTTTTTTCTCATTTGATAAACCATTGCAAATTTTGCAAAAAGGTAGGTCGTTTGTTTGACTTCTGCTCTGTAAAAAAAGCATAATCAGCATAGCTGCACCACATAAAACTATAACTAATGCTTTATACCATGAAAATGCATCCACATCCAAATCCTTGCCCCAAACCTTAGCAACTACTCCACCAAGTGGCACAGCCTTAGCATAAACAATAAGGGGTGCCACCGCACACATAATTATCAAAGGCAAGAGATTAATTAATTGCTTGTATTTCTCCTTTTCAAACATCTAAACCCTCATTTATAGAATTCTTTAACCTTCATCATCTTGCAGCCTTTAGGAACTTAATCTCCAAATCATGATTGTCCACTCTTTCAACTAAGACATCCAGCTTTTGTTCAATGTTGTCAAGACGCCTGTTTGTCTCTCCCTGTGCTTCAAATAACACATCAAGCTTATTGCTTACATCATGCTCAAGCTTAATCTCGACTTTAGTAAGCCTTCTTGATACATCATTGAGCCCGCCTTTTACTTCCTTGATCTCACCCTTTACATCATTGAGCCCGCCCTTTACTTCCTTGGTCTCACCCTTTACATCATTGAGCCCGCCCTTTACTTCCTTGATCTCACCCTTTACATCATTGAGCCCGCCCTTTACTTCCTTGATCTCACCTTTTACTTCCTTGAATTCCTTCGAGAACTCAGCATACATTTTGGTTAATAGCTCAAAAGTATCGTCCATTTAAATTTCCCCCTCTTATTTGTAAGTTAAATTTACTCTTCTTCGCCATCATTTTCGCGCTCATCTTCTATTTCGCTCTCTTCGATATCATCATCTTCTTCTATGTCGGCATCCTCTTCCTCATCCTCTTTGCTCACCTTAGCAACGCATACTACCTTTATATCATCATCCATCCTTATAAGGGTTACTCCTTGGGTAGCACGGCCTAAAACACTTATTTCCTCTGCACCAATTCTTATAATAATTCCGTCACTGGTTATAATCATTACATCATCTTCGTCAGATACAAGCTTCATTCCCGCGACAAGTCCAGTTTTTTCTGTAATTCTGTATGTCATTACCCCTTTTCCAGCTCTTGTCTGCAGTCTGTATTCAGAAACTTTTGTGCGCTTACCAAAGCCATTTTCGGTAACAACCAAAAGATCGTCATCATCACTACAAATCTCCATGCCAATTACATAGTCATCATCCGAAAGATTAATCCCCCGAACACCCATTGATACACGACCTATAGGGCGAGCATCTGTTTCATCAAACTTTATTGCAATACCATTTCTTGTTGCCATAATGATCTGGTTTTTACCGTTAGTTAACTTTACATCAATCAGCTCATCATCTTCACGGAGAACAACTGCAGTAAGTCCACCTTTTCTGATGTTTTTATACCGCATAAGGTCTGTCTTTTTAATGAATCCCCTCTGAGTAGCCATCGTAAGGTAGAGACCTTCCTCAAAATCCGAAATGGCAATTACTGTAGTAATTTTTTCGTTTGGATCAAGCTCCAAAAGGTTAACTATAGCTATACCTTTTGCCTGTCTACCCGATTCAGGAATCTGGTATGCCTTAAGCTGATATACAAAGCCTTTGTTGGTAAAGAAAAGAAGATAATCGTGAGTATTTGTTATAAACAAGTGTTGCACAAAATCCTGCTCCCTTGTGACAAGCCCAGTTATTCCTTTTCCGCCTCTTCTTTGACTCTTATATGTGTCAGCAGGCTGTCTTTTTATATACCCTAAATGGGTCATTGTTATTGCCACAACCTCTTGCTCAATTAGGTCTTCTATGTCAATCTCATTCTCAGCTGCAGCAAGCTCGGTGCGTCTTTCATCGGCATACCTTGTCTTTATGTCAATGAGCTCCTCTTTAACTATTTCAAGAACCATATGTTCATTAGCAAGAACTTGCTTGTAATAATCGATCTTATCCATTAACTCTGCATATTCCTGCTCTATTTTTTCACGCTCAAGACCAGTCAGCCGTCCTAACCTTAAATCAACTATCGCCTGACATTGTCTATCACTAAGATTAAACCTTTCTCCTAGTCTTTCCTTTGCTAGCGCTTCAGTCTTTGAGCTTCTAATTATGTTTATTACTTCATCAATATTGTCAAGAGCAATCCTGTAGCCTTCTAAAATATGCGCCCTTGCTTCTGCTTTTTCCAGCTCAAATTTGGTACGGCGTGTTACAACTTCCTTTTGATGTAGTAGATAATAATCAATAAGCTGACGTAAATTCAGTATCCTTGGCTCATATTTGCCATCTTCATCCTGCACCAACGCAAGCATATTAGCACTGAAGTTGTCCTGCAGCTGGGTATACTTATAAAGCTGATTGAGAACAACATTAGCGTTTACGTCCCTTTTTAAATCAATTACGATTCTTACCATCTCGTCGCGGTCAGATTCGTCGTTTAAATCGGCAATTCCCTCAATTCTCTTATCTTTTACAAGAGTGGCAATTCTCTCAATCAGTCTGGCTTTATTAACCTGATAAGGAAGCTGGCTTACAATAATCCTCTGATGGTTGCCCCTTTCTTCAATAGAAGTACGAGCTCTCATTATTATGCTGCCTTTGCCTGTTTTATAGGTATCCCTAATACCCTTACGTCCTAGGATAATCGCTGCTGTAGGAAAATCAGGCCCTTTTATTATACTCATAAGCTCATCAATGGTGGTCTCAGGTTCATCAATAATCTTGACAATACCATCCACTACCTCGCCTAAATTGTGTGGCGGCATATTGGTTGCCATAGCAACAGCTATACCTGAGGAACCATTTACCAAAAGGTTTGGAAAACGTGAAGGTAAAACGGTAGGCTCCATTTCGCGGTCGTCAAAGTTCGGTCGAAAGTCCACGGTATCTTTCTCTATATCCCTTAGCATCTCCATCGCTATCTTTGTAATACGCGCTTCTGTGTATCTGTATGCTGCAGGTGAATCTCCGTCAATTGAACCAAAATTACCATGACCGTCTATCAATGGATGCCTCAAAGACCAATGCTGTGCCATACGAACAAGGCTGTCATAAACTGCAGCATCACCATGGGGATGATATTTACCCAAAACTTCACCAACAGTTGTCGCACATTTTCTATACTGCTTATCAGGAGTAAGCCTCATGCCGTACATAGCGTATAAAATTCGCCTATGCACCGGCTTTAATCCATCACGAACATCTGGAAGCGCACGGTCTACTATTACACTCATGGCATAATCTATCCATGAACTTTTCATTTCATCTTCAATATCAACAGGTATTATTCTCTGTTCTATTATTTCATTACCTTCCGGCATTTTTGCGTTACCTCTTCTCTAATTTTCATCAGTATTTTTTTTATACTTATATATTTTACCCTAAATTGATTAATTTTTACATGGGTTGATTTGTCTCCTTACTATTTTAATAAACTTTTGGGGTTATGTCTACTTTTTTGTATGGATTGAAGCGAAGTTTCCTAACATTGCGAAAGTTATATCTCTTCAGCATCCTGTGAACTGTAACAATTGCTGCTAACCAAAACTTTAAGTGCTGTACATTTTCTGGCAATAAGAATGGTATTACTATTGGGTGGTTGACTGGGGGATTGATATGGCAATTGGATGGGGGGGGGACGAGCCATCGGTTTTTTTAGTGCTTCTTGTGTACCTTTGGAACCGCTCCAACCGTCCCCATGTATTGTAACCGGGAATTATTTTTACACTTGCTGTCTTTTGGGAATCCTTATAACAAACTCAACATATTCTCCTTTATCCATGTGAGCAGCTTTTGCTTTTACACCGGCAGACTTCATGGTATCCACAGCTTGCTTTATAGTATTTACAAATATCCGTATATCCTTTATAGCCTGTGTAATTTTCACTGCTCCAGGCTTATTTTCAGCTTTTTCACCAAATCTGTTTATTACTTTATCAATAAGTTCTTCTGACTTTTTAACGTTATATCCCTTATTACAAATTATTTTAAGTGTCTTTAACTGAAGCTGTTCATCATGCAGCTTTAGAAGTGCTCTAGCATGTCTTTCGGTGAGGCAATTGTCTGCCAGTATTTTTTTTACCATAGGCGGAAGCTTTAAAAGTCTTATCTTATTCGCTATTGTGGACTGGCTCTTACCTATTTTCCTCGCCAGCTCCTCCTGTGTAAACTTATGCTCGTTAATGAGATTACAATAGCTTTCGGCTTCTTCCATATAACTTAGATTTTCTCTTTGAAGATTTTCTATGAGTGCCATTACAGCTGAATTGTTATCATCCACATTAATAATAATAGTTGGAATCTCGCTAAGTCCCGCTAGCTTAGCAGCTCGCAGCCGTCGCTCTCCTGCAACAAGTTCATAGCGTCCTGTGGTAATTTTTCTTACATTTATCGGCTGAAGTACACCATATTGTTTAATTGATTCGCATAGTTCATCCAGGCTGTCTTTTCTAAACTGTTTTCTTGGTTGATAGGGATTAGGTCTTATACTATCGGTTTTGACATAAGTGATATTTTTTAAATTACTTTCTTCCTCTTGTCTACGAACAAATCTTAACCTGTTTTCCAACATTTTTGGCACCATCCTTTGTAAATTTGAGTTTAATCTTTATTAATTAACAAAAGATATATTCGCGTTGCCTTTTATAATTTCCTTTTATTAAGACCAAGAATCGTTCGTGGAAATACGCTATATTACAGCATTATACAGGTTTTCACAAAGGGTTTTTTGATGGTTTTCCTGCTTTTCTAGGATAACTTGTCGGAGTATGTCGAAACTTTTTTATTAATATTATATTTCTTTCGTTATCAGTAAAAGGAAGAATTATTTTTTTTATTTTAACAATTTCTCCGCCCAAGGTGGAAAGGGCTTTATCAGAGCTCTGTACTTCTTTTATGTCACTCCCCTTCATTGCAATAAAAATACCTCCGGGTCTTAAAAGTGGAAGACAGTACTCTAAAAGTATTGGTAAGGATGCTACCGCTCTTGCTACTGTTACATCGTATTTTTCTCTGTGGCTTTTATCATGCCCCAAATCTTCAGCACGACTATGTACTGTGTGTATTTTCTTTAGCTTGAGACTTTTTATAACTTCATCAAGAAAGGTTAAACGCTTTTTAAGCGAATCAGTAAGGGTTATATTAAGAGCAGAATGAACAATTTTTAAAGGAACACCAGGAAATCCTGCTCCTGTGCCCATGTCCACAAGCGTAAGCTCCCTGTTTTCTAAAAAAGGCATTATGCTTAACGAATCAATGAAATGCTTGATAACAACATCCCTGTCTTTTTCGATAGCAGTCAAGTTCATCTTGCTGTTCCATTCTTTAAGTAGAGTCATGTAAGAAAAAAATTTATCTATCATATCGTCAGTAAGGCATACGTTAAATTCCGCCGCTCCGGACACAAGTAATTGTTTTAGATCTTGTTCTTTTATGTCTTGCATTAAAAAATCACCGCCTGTGTTAGCTTGCCCAAATTTTAAAAAAGTGGTTCCAACCTCAATCTGAGATCAAACAGTCATACTAGGCATATATCACTGTTTCACATGGTGTCGTTTTTGTGTTTCAAGGTGAATTAGCAACACATTGATGTCTGCAGGAGATACACCTGAAATTCGTGATGCTTGTCCCACCGAAGAAGGTCTTACATTGCTAAGCTTTTGAACAGCCTCTATCCTTAAGCTTTTTACTTTATTATAATCAATATCTTCGGGGATTCTTCTGTTTTCAATTTTTTTAAATTGATTTATCTGCTGCGTCTGCCTTTTAATATAACCTTCATATTTAATAGATATTTCCACCTGCTCCCTAACAGGAAACCTTAGCTTAGGTCTATTATCGTCAATACACGCAAGTGAGTCATAGCTTATCTCAGGTCTTTTTAAAAGGTCGGACAGCTTTATACCGCTTTTTATTAATGTGCTGCTGCTTCTTTCAAGGAAGTCCTGTACTCTTTGAGAAGGAGGAACAATAGTATTTTCAAGTCTTTTAATTTCCTTTTCAATTTGCTCTTTTTTTAAAAGAAACTTTCTGTATCTTTCACAAGATATAAGACCAATCTCATACCCAATCGGAGTAAGTCTAAGATCCGCATTGTCTTGTCTTAGCAATAGCCTGTATTCTGATCTTGATGTAAGCATACGGTATGGCTCACTGGTTCCTTTTGTTACAAGATCGTCTATTAATACCCCTATGTAAGCCTCGGATCTATCCAATATCAATGGTGCTTTGCCCTTTAGTTTCATTACAGCATTAATTCCAGCTATAAGTCCTTGGGCTGCTGCTTCTTCATATCCCGATGAGCCATTGATTTGCCCCGCAAAAAACAGTCCTTCTATACTTTTTATTTCAAGACTCAGTTTTAGATCTGTAGGATCTATACAATCATATTCTATTGCATAAGCACTCCTCATTATCGAAGCGTTTTCAAGCCCGGGAACACTCCTTATCATTTTGATTTGGACATCCTCAGGAAGGCTTGTAGACATCCCCTGAAGGTACATCTCCTGTGTATCAAGCCCCATAGGTTCAACAAATACCTGATGACTTTTTTTGTCTGCAAACTTAACTATCTTATCTTCGATTGAGGGGCAATATCTTGGTCCTATTCCTGCAATAGCGCCTCCATATAAAGGCGATCTGTGAAGGTTATCTCGTATTATCTGATGAGTTTCTTCAGTTGTCTTTGTAAGCCAGCACATTACCTGTTCTTTGTTTATTTCTTCTGTTTCAAATGAAAAAGGAACAATAGTGTCATCACCAGGTTGTTCAATCATTTTTGAAAAATCAACACTGCGTCTATTAATGCGTGCAGGCGTTCCTGTTTTGAATCTTCTCAGCTTAATCCCATTTTCTAAAAGGCTGTCCGACAGCTTGTTTGCAGGGAAAAGTCCATCAGGTCCGCTATTAAATGAAACATCTCCTATAATTATCTTACCATTTAGGTATGTTCCAGTTGTAAGTATAACTGTTTTTGCATAGAATTTTGCCCCTGTGTGTGTGTTTATCCCAGTTACCGTCTTTTTCCCATTATTGTTTGTAACCAGAATTTCAACAACCTCCATTTGACGAATATCAAGGTTTTCTTGTCTTTCAAGAATATTTTTCATCTCTTCTTGATATTGTCGTCTGTCAACCTGTGCACGCAGGGAAAATACCGCAGGTCCTTTAGCTCTGTTAAGAATTTTTGACTGAATAAATGTCTTGTCCGCAGCCTTCCCTATTTCGCCGCCCAAAGCATCGATTTCTCTTACAAGGTGCCCTTTTGCCGTACCTCCTATATTAGGATTGCATGGCATGTTCGCTATACTATCAAGATTTATTGAGAATATTATAACTTTAAGCCCAAGTCGTGCACCAGCAAGTGCTGCCTCACATCCTGCATGACCAGCGCCAACCACAACAACATCATATTCACCTGCAACATACTCCATATATACCAATTACTCCTTTTAAATTCATCGCTTGCACCAAGTTCCAACCTCAACAAATGCTCCGCTTGTTCACTTAATTATCTTTCCATATTTCCATCTTTCCAACTGATTCCACTACTTTCCAATACAAAACCGACTAAATATATTATGCATTACGTCCTCACTTATTGACTCACCTGTAATCTCTCCCAAATATTCAGCTGCATCCTTAATATCTATTGTTATGCAATCAAGAGGCATTTTTGATAAAATACCCAAAAGCGCTTCATCGATTGAAGCTATCGCACTGTCTATAAGCTTTTTGTGTCTAATATTTGTAATTAGTATTTCATCATTTTCTTTTAATTCACCTTTAAAAAACAGACTCTCTACTTTCTGCTCTAACTCTTCAATACCTGCGCCATCAACCATTGAAGTTCTGACCGGTTTATAGCTTTTTAACTGCTTCTCTATCTTACTAATTTTCTGCTCATCTAAAATATCTACTTTATTTATCAGCACAATTACTTTTTTATCGGTAAGCATTTGGAGAATATCCTTATCTTCATCTGTCAAACCTGACTGACCGTCTATTATCATTATGACAAGATCTGATTGTTCGATAGCTTTTTGGGCTTTTTCCACACCTATTTTCTCTACAACATCTTGTGTTTCACGAAGCCCAGCAGTATCTAAAAGACGTACCGCAATTCCATTAATATTTATATACTCTTCAAGAATATCTCGAGTAGTCCCGGGTATGTCAGTTACAATAGCCTTATTTTTTCCTGTAAGCTCGTTTAGCAATGACGACTTTCCCACATTAGGACGTCCTACTATTATGGCACTTATTCCTTCTCTTATTATTCTGCCTCTTTCGAAAATTCTTATAATTTTTGTCAGCATACTTTTAACTTCCAAAAGAGCTCTTTTTACATTTTCCTCTGTTACCTTTTCAATATCATATTCTGGATAATCTAAAGTAACCTCAATGTGCGCAAGTTCGTCTATCAGCCTTGCTTTAGCTTTTCCAACCCTCTTAGATAGTTTTCCTTCAAGCTGCGCTACCGCCGCCTTTGAACTTTGCTCTGTCTTTGAGTTAATTATGTCTATAACGGCTTCTGCTTGTGACAGATCCATTTTTCCGTTTAAAAACGCTCTTTTTGTGAATTCGCCGGGTTCTGCAAGCCTAGCTCCATTTTTTAGAACAAGCTCAAGTACCCTGTTTACCATCACAACTCCTCCATGACAGTTTATTTCTACAACATCCTCACCAGTAAAAGTTGCAGGTTCACCCATTTTTGATACAAGCGCTTCATCCAACATATCTCCGGATTTTGGATCAATAATTCTACCATAGATTATTGTGTGATCCCCAAGGTCACAAAAAGGCTTTCGTCCTCTATAAATTGTTGATGCTACCCTAAAAGCATCTTTTCCACTTATTCTTACAATACCTATGCCAGCTGCTCCTTGAGCCGTTGAAATCGCGGCAATAGTATCCTCGTTATACATAAAACACTCCTTTTTTTTAAAATACCCTTAAAATCAATCTGCTTTTTTGTCATACTAGAGAATGATATTTGTGTAACATAAAGAACAATCGGCTTTATTTTGCTAGAAAACCCGGCAAGCGGAATATAAAAATGCGTGAAAAAAACACGATGTTTTTTTAGCTTTTTTGCGCCACGGATGGCGCATAAAAAGCGTTAGCATTTTTATATTCCGAGAGACGCTGGTTTTCTGAAAAATAATTAGCCTGTTCTGTTGTTACACAAATATCATTATAAATTATTTCGCAGATTGCTTTTCCCTTAAACAGATAAAGGACAATAGTCAAAAAATCCGGCCATTGTCCAATTTATCAAAAACTTCTTTTTGTTAAATCTTTATCTTGAGGTAATAACCACTTTCCTGTTAGGCTCATCGCCTACGCTGTACGTTCGTATCTGCTTATTATTCTGCAATGCTGAGTGTATTATTCTTCTTTCATATGGATTCATGGGTTCAAGTGTCAAACTCTTCTTATACTTTATTACTCTACCTGCCAACCTTTCAGCTAACTTTATGAGTGTTTCCTCTCTCTTTTTTCTATAGTTTTCAGTATCTAGAATCACTCTTTTATAAGTATCACTGTTTTTGTTGACAACAAGGCTTGCCAGATATTGAAGCGAATCTAAAGTTTCACCTCTTCTACCGATAAGTATACCAATATTTTCACCTTTTAACTCCATAAACACATTGTTGTCCTCTTCGAATGCATCCAATTCTGCAGTTACACCCATTTTCTGAATAACATCCTCCAAAAAATTCTTGGCACAGTCTGCACTTGTCTCAATAAGTGTTGCTTGTATCCTGGCCACTTTGCTGCCAATTATTCCAAATATCCCCTTGCTGCCTTCATCAAGAACCTCTACTTTTATCCTGTCCTTTTCACTAATATCAAGATCAAACTCTAAAAGTGCAGCAAGTATCGCATCGTTTACCGTCTTTCCGGTCGTTTCTACACTATAAGACATCTATTTATTGTCAGCCTCCTTTTTATTAATAACGTACTTGTTCATATATAACTGCTGACCTACTTGAACAGCGTTACTTATAATCCAATATATACCTAATCCGGCTGGTACACTAAATGCAAAGAATGTAGTTATAAATGGCATAACCTTAGTCATACTATTTGCAGTCGAATTTGCCTGTGCTGATGATGATGACGATTGTGTTTGTTGCATCGTGTACTTTGTAGAAAGCCATGTTGTTAAGCCTGCTAATATAGGTATTAATAATAGTGGCAGGTACCTTAAATCTGTCGTAAACTTTGTGTAATCAAAAGTTGGTGTTAACCCTAGGTTGAAAATTCCAAGAAAATTAAGATCCAAAACTTCGGTGGTAGCAATCAATCCTTCTGCTTCGCTTATTAATTCTGGGTTTTCATTAAAGTAATTGAGGATTGGTATATCATGTGAAAATGTCTGCATCGTGCTTCTAATTGCCTCTGGTATCAAGTTAAACAATGCCAAAATAGTCTCATCGCTTTTTTGGAACATGTACTTTAACGGCTGAGATATTACCCAATAAAGTGAAAATAATATGGGCATCTGAACTAGTAACGGAAGACATCCACCTGCAGGATTAATCTTGTTTTCGGAATAAATTCTCATCATTTCCTGGTTAAGCTTTTCTTTGTCATTTTTATATCTTTGCTGTATTTCCTGAATCTTTGGCTGAACTTCCTGCATCTTCGCAGTTGACTTATATTGCTTTATAGTAAGAGGCAACAATAAAAGCTTTGTAAAGATAGTAAAAAATATAATCGCAAGACCATAGTTGCGAAAAGCAATAGTATTATAAATAAATTTAAGTAAAATCCCCAATGGGTGGGCAATAAATCCAAAAAGATTTGCCATTTGTTACCTTTGCTCCTTTTCTTTTTTTATGGGGTCATAACCCCCTGGGTGGAAAGGATTGCATTTAAGTATTCTCTTAAACGCTAGGAAACAGCCTTTTATTGGTCCATACAAAGAGATGGCATCTATTGAATACTGCGAACAAGTTGGATAAAATCTGCAGCTTGGCTTTTTAAGCGGAGAAATATACCGTTGGTAAAATTTTATTGCCTTTATAAGGATATTTCTTATCATAACTGCCTCAAATTATATTTTCCTGTTTTATAAAACATTTTAATTCTTACATTGTGATCATTTGACAAACATAAAGCTTTTTTATGTCAATCAAATATTCTTTTTGTAGAATAATTACTACTTTTTTAATTTCCAGGTTTTTTATACATGTCCAACTTTCTCAGCAAATAGTTCATTTCCTTTTTTATATCATCAAAAAGAGGAATATCTTCCTTTTTTCTTGATACAATTACTATGTCATACCCTCTTTTTAATGATCCTTCAACCAACCTGTAATTTTCTTTAACAAGTCTTCTTATCCTATTCCTTGTTACGGCCTTCCCAACCTTTTTACTTATTGTGATCCCAATTCTGTTCATATCCATATTATTATTTAAAACATATATGACTAAATATTTAGTAGCCAGAAATCTGCCACGTTTATAAACTCTCGCAAACTCATAGTTTTTTTTTAATGGAACTGTAACAATCATATCCATCATTCTTTCATTACCATTTAACAAACAATAAAACCTCTCAACGTGCAGAACCTCTATCTATAGCGGTATTTTCGAAGAACCATTCTAACGAAAAATCTGGATATCTTTTAACCTAATAGATCACAATTTATACTATCTTATGCAGATAGAACTTTTCTTCCTTTAAGCCTGCGCCTTCTTAGTACTTTTCTTCCACTAGAAGTTTTCATTCTTTTTCTAAAACCATGTTCTTTTTTTCTTTGCCTTTTTTTGGGTTGATATGTCCTAAGCATAACTATAACACCCCCTATTCCTTTTGTGTTGTAAATCGTCTAAAATTATTTTAAAAGTTTATAACAACGACAACGGTTATGCAACAAAAATTCGTCATTCATAAACTCCGACGTCTCAATCCATTAAATTATATATTATTGATTTATGTCATGTCAAGGAACATAAAAGTGTCAAAAATACTTATTTTGAAAGCTAGTTATATTATGATAAAATAATATACGATACATGATATGGTGCTTTATTATTAAGGCTATACCAAATGTTGTCAATATCCCAATAATACTACGAAAACTGTGTGAATAAAAATGTATATACGCAAAAAAAAAGTTATTAAATTCACATAATTAACAAATAATCGCGAATTTCTTTGAATACATTCATTAAGTTCAATTATCTTGTGGATAACTTAATTTTTCAATATTGAATACCTTATTTTTTTTTGATATATTATACATTGTTAGCGGTTTGGACAATCTTACTTTATTATGTATTTACCTAAAATCACTTTCACGTGCATTTTATATATGATTTTTCTCCATATGTAAGATGCTTATGTTTATACAAATGTTACCGCAGATAAAATTACTTTAAATTACCAAAGAAAATAATATTTATTAAAGGATATTAAGAAAGCTTTTGTGCTCTTAAGCTATATACTATTTTTTTATAATTTTAGGAGAGATTTATATTATGTCACGACAACTTAACGATACCTGGAAAAAAACGCTAGAACTATTAGAGAATGAGCTTACTTCCATAAGCTTTAACACATGGATTCAGACAATTGAACCTGTTTCTATCAGTTCAAGTACTATTACTTTAAAGGTCACATCAGTATTTCACAAGGGAATATTAGATTCAAGATATAGGCTTCTTATTGAAAATGCAGTTAATCAAGCAACATCCAAAGAATACATAATAAAAATAGTAACATCAGAAATGCAAGAAACCTATAATCAAAATGATAATACAAACGATGATAACGGGGTTTCTTTACTCCACCCTAAGTATACCTTTGATACATTTGTAATAGGTAACAGCAACAGATTTGCACATGCTGCATCACTTGCGGTTGCAGAAGCCCCAGCTCGAGCATATAACCCTTTATTTTTGTATGGTGGAGTTGGTCTTGGAAAAACTCACCTTATGCATGCCATAGGTCACTATGTCCTTACCAATAATCCATCTTTGAGGGTTTTATATGTTACTTCAGAAAAATTTACAAATGAGCTTATTAATGCTATTAAAGATGATAGAAATGTAGAATTTAGAAATAAATACCGTAATATTGATGTTTTGTTAATTGATGACATTCAGTTCATTGTAGGTAAAGAAAGAACCCAGGAAGAGTTTTTTCATACATTTAATACTCTTTATGATGCTAATAAACAAATTATTATTTCAAGTGACAAACCTCCAAAGGATATAATAACACTCGAAGAAAGACTTCGCTCAAGATTTGAGTGGGGGCTAACCGCAGATATTCAATCACCAGATTTAGAAACCCGAATTGCAATATTAAGAAAAAAGGAGCAACTTGAAAACCTGAATGTTCCTGATGAAATAATGGTATTTATAGCTGATAAAATAGCATCAAACATTCGTGAGTTAGAAGGAGCTTTAAACAAAATTATTGCCTATTCTCTGCTTACAAAAAATGAAATCACTTTAGACCTTGCAGCTGAGGTCTTAAAAGATATTCTTTCTTCTAATAGAAAAGAAATTACGACTACATCCATTATGAAAGCAGTATCACGTTTCTTTGATTTAAATACAGAAGATATGAAGTCAAAGAAGAGAAATAGAAGCATATCTCATCCCAGACAGATTGCCATGTATTTAACGCGTGATCTTACAGACCTCTCTCTACCTAAGATTGGAGAAGCCTATGGAGGAAGGGATCACACTACTGTAATGCACGCATGTGATAAAATTATCAATGAAATAGAAACAAATTCTGAAACCAGAAGAACAGTAAACGAACTAAAGCGAATTATTAAAGGAAATTAATTTTTTTTGAGTCAGGGGTAATTTAAGAATTAACGTTGTAGTACTAACCAGAAGATTTAAAAATTAAATATTTTGTTTGTATAAGCTAGTTGTTAGTTAGGAATTTGGAAACAATAGGATTTTTTGTAGAACAAGAGTGTAAGTTGAATCTTTATTATATTAGGTTATTAACAACCTAAATTATATTTTTGTGGATAACACTCAAAAACATCTGCGTTTACTGCGTTTAACATCTTTTTTTTTAACTTTTATGTGCTAATTTGCAACCTTGCTTAAATACCAGCAAATTCACCTTTTTTCGACTTTTAGGTTTTTGTTTTTTTTTTATATTTTGTTTGATTTTTAATAGTTTTCTTGTTGAAAAACTATCAAAAAATTAATATAATGTTTAATTGTTAAATAGAAATACATTTTGTCAACCACAAAACTAACAGGCTAAAGTTAACTTATGCCTGTTATAGACATACTTTTACACAGAACTAACAAGGCCTACTACTACTACTACTGATTTTATTATATTAAATAATATATAAGGAGATGCATCTTTTATGAAAATAATTTGCTCAAAAGAAGATCTACATATGGGAATTAATGTTGTACAAAAGGCAGTATCAACAAAAAGCACACTACAAATTCTTGAAGGAATTTTAGTTGAAGCAGGTGATACTTTAAAATTGACCGGAAATGATTTGGAAATAGGCATTGAAGCAACAGTAAATGCTAATATCATTGAACAAGGGTCATTTGTAGTTAATTCAAAAATAATCGGTGAAATAGTAAGAAAACTACCTGATTCTGAAATTAGCATGGTCTATAACAACGAAGAAGCAATTTTAAATATTGAATCTGGCAATTCACATTTTAGAATTAGAACAATGTCTCCAGAAGGTTTTCCGGCACTTCCTGAAGTAAGGAAAGAGAACAGCTTTGCAATAAACAGAATTATACTTAAAGATATGATACGTCAAACCATATTTAGTGTAGGGACAGATGAGTACAGACCTATTCTAACAGGTGTATTGATTGAGTATAAAGATGGAGAGTTGAATTTTGTTTCGCTAGATGGTTTTAGAATTGCTAAGAGAAGTCTTGAAATTGAAGCAAACATAGAAAATTTTAATCTTGTTGTACCGGGTAAGACGCTTAACGAAATTTCTAAAGTGCTACAAGCTCAAGAAGGTAATGTATATATATATAACTCAAACAATCAAATCTTGTTTGATGCTGGTAGTTTTAAGGTAGTATCCAGATTGCTAGAAGGAGAATTTTTTAATTACAGAAGTGCGATTCCTAATGATTATGAAACTAAAATTACAGTAGATACTCACGAATTAATGAGTAGTATAGAAAGAGCATCACTTATGACAACGGGTGAACAAGAAAAAAACTATCCAGTAGATTTTAATATAGCAGATGATAAGCTTATTGTTACTTCAAATACAACAAAAGGCTCAGTTAGGGAAGAGATAAGATTAGAGATGGAAGGTTCTGATCTTAAAATATCATTTAATCCGGCATACTTTATAGATGCTTTAAGAGTGATTGACGAAAAAAAGGTTAATATCCTTTTTAGAAGTATTGGTGCCTGCACGATAACGCCTATTGAGGGTAACGAATTTGTTTATATGATATTACCTCTATTAAAGTAAAAGCTTAAGAGGAGTTTAAAAAGGGAGTAAAAATTTGATAGTAAAACGCCTGAAGCTTATAAATTTTAGAAATTATGAAGAGCTAAATATTGATTTTTCTGATAATTACAACTTAATTTATGGTGATAATGCTCAAGGAAAAACAAATATTATTGAGGCTCTTTTTTTCTGTGCAACAGGACGTTCTCACAGAACAACACGTGATAGTGAGCTTATAAAATTAAATGAAAATAATTTTTACATTAAATTGGATTTAGAACACGAAGCTTATGAGAAAAATATTGAAATTGGTTATGACAAAAAGCATAAGAAGATAAAAATAAATGGAAGTCCTATAAGAAAAATAGGTGACTTAATGGGAAACCTATGTGCAGTGATGTTTTCGCCTGAAGATTTGATGATTATAAAAGAAGGTCCTGCAGCAAGGAGAAGACTAATTGATATTACAATAAGTCAGTTAAGGCCAGTTTATTTTTTTAACCTACAGCAATATTACAAAGTATTAGAGCAGAGGAATAATCTTCTAAAGAGCATTAAAAAGGACAAAAACCTTTTGGATACGCTAGATGTATGGAATCAAAATCTTGTAAATATAGGCACTAAAATTATTATAGAAAGAGATAAGTTTATAAAGAAATTAAACAAATATTCTTATGAAAAACACTTAAAACTTACAAATAATGAAGAGGAAATAGAAATTGTTTACAGTCCTTCCATTAGGTGTGAAAGCTATGAGAATCAAAACTTGGTTAAGAATATATTTTTAAAAAATTTGGAAAGACTAAAAGCTAGCGAATTAATGGTTGGAACAACTATGTGCGGTCCTCAAAGAGACGATATGGATATTTCATTTAACGCAAATAATCTAAAGGTTTATGGATCACAAGGACAGCAACGAACTGCAATTCTTACTATGAAGCTTGCAACAATTGATGTTATACAAGAAGAGAATGGTCAAAAGCCTATTTTGCTTTTGGATGATGTTATGTCTGAGCTAGATGAGAAAAGACAGGGATATTTATATGAAAATTTAGTTAAGTTGCAGACCTTTGTTACAACTACAGAAAAAAAAGTTGATTTTAAAAATAGAGGAGAAAAGATATTTAAGGTAGTAGATGGCAGAGTATTTGTCGAATAAGTCAAGTTAGGCATAATGTTTAAGATATGATAGATAGGCATAATGTTTAAGATATGATAGAATATACTTAGGAAATTAACGATTAGAATTCGATATGCTTCTTTGAAAAAGCATATGGTGGAGGCTAGAGATGTTCTTACATTTAGGTGGAAATGTTGTGGTACCAAATAAAAATATAATTGCAATTTTTGATCTTGATAAATCAACTATTTCTAAAGATACTAGGGAATTTTTAAAAATTGCCGAAGAAGAAGGATTTATTGAAGCAATATCTGACGACTTACCAAAATCTTTTATTATAACTGAAACAGATAAAAAGAGTAAAATATACCTTTCCCCAATTTCTTCTTTGACTCTAAAAAAGAGGTCGGATACAAAAGGAAGCATTAACAAATTAAGTTAGTTAATGAACACGCAATATTATAAAAAATACTGTTATTTATCAATAAGATAAATATAATATAGATTGAAACGATATGAAAAAATTAATGGATAGTGGAAATACAAGGAGGATTGAAATATATGAATGATATTATTGATGGAAAAATGTACGAAGACGAGCAAATTCAAGTTTTGGAAGGACTTGAAGCGGTTAGAAAAAGACCAGGTATGTATATCGGAAGCACTTCATTAAGAGGACTACATCATCTAATATATGAAATTGTTGCCAATAGTGTTGATGAAGCATTAGCAGGAAGATGTGACAAAATAGAAGTTATTTTAAAGAAGGATGATATGGTTACAGTAATTGACAATGGAGGCGGTATTCCTGTAGGATTACACCCAAAACTTGGAATCCCTACAATTGAGGTTGTTCATACTATACTTCATGCTGGAGGAAAGTTTGGAAGTGGTGCGTACAAAGTATCTGGTGGATTACATGGAGTGGGTGCATCTGTTGTGAACGCTTTATCTGAGTATATGGAGGTTGAAGTAGCCAGAGGCGGAAAAATTTATAAACAAGTTTACTCAAGAGGCAAAGCTATTACTAATGTCGAGATTGTCGGAGAAACTGAATTAACTGGAACAAAGACAACTTTCAAACCTGACAGTGAAATATTTGAAGAAATTGATTTCGATTATGACTCACTTATAATAAATGCCAGAGAAATGGCGTTTTTAAATAAAAGTATTTCATTTATTATAAAAGATGAAAGAGGAGAAGAACCCGTTGTAAATGAATTAAAGTATGATGGTGGTATCATATCTTTTGTTGAATATATAAATAGAAATAAGGGAGTATTACATGATAAACCTATATATATAACAGGTGAAAGGGAAGATGCAAGTTTAGAAATTGCCATGCAGTACAATGACTCTTATGCAGAGGGAATTTTTGCATATGCTAATAATACTGCTACAACTGAAGGCGGAACTCATTTAACTGGATTTAAATCTGGACTGACAAAAGTAATTAATGATTATGCAAAAAAGTTTAATTTTTTAAAAGATAGCGATAAAAACCTTTCAGGTGAAGATACTAGAGAAGGATTGACAAGCATAATAAGTGTAAAGCTTGCAGAACCGCAATTTGAAGGACAAACTAAAACAAAATTAGGTAATAGTGAAATTAGAAGTTTTGTAGAAAATATGGTAAGTGAAAAGGTTGCAGCTTATCTAGAAGAAAATCCAAAAGTTGCAAAAGCTATTTTGGAAAAGACTCTAAATGCCGCAAGAGCAAGGGAAGCTGCTAGACGTGCAAGGGAACTAACAAGAAGGAAAAATGTTTTAGAAAACACTACTTTACCTGGCAAACTAGCTGATTGTTCTGAAAAGGATCCTGCATTAACAGAAGTTTTTATTGTTGAAGGAGATTCTGCAGGGGGTTCAGCAAAACAAGGCAGGGATAGAAGATATCAAGCGATACTTCCATTATGGGGAAAAATGCTAAATGTCGAAAAGTCTAGAATAGATAAAGTGTATCAGAACGAAAAATTATTACCAGTTATATTGGCTTTAGGAACAAGTATAGGAGAAGATTTCGATATTACCAAACTAAGATATCACAAGATAATAATTATGGCAGACGCAGATGTTGATGGTGCACATATTAGGTGCCTTTTATTAACTTTCTTTTTTAGATACATGAGGGAACTAATTGAACAGGGGTATGTATATATAGCGCAACCTCCTTTATACAAAGTTACTAAAGGCAAAGAAGAAGTGTATGTATATAATGATAAAGAGCTTGATAAAATATTGGAAGAAAAGGGCTGGAAAAAAGGAGAAGGTAATTTAACACTGCAAAGGTTTAAAGGACTTGGAGAAATGAACCATGACCAGTTATGGGATACTACTATGAATCCTGAGAGAAGGACTATACTAAAAGTTGACTTGGATAATGCTCGTGCTGCTAGTGATACAGTAAGTGATTTGATGGGTGAAAAAGTTGAACCAAGAAAAGCATTTATTCACACACATGCAAGAAATGTACGAAACTTAGATATTTAAGCTTATGGCTGTATTGTATTATTTAAAAAGACTAAGGGTATTTTCAAAAGAATGTTTCACGTGAAACATTCTTTTGTTATTGTCTAGGAAAGTATACTTTCCTAGACAATGGGGATTGCAAAGGGGAAGCCCAATTACTGTTTAAGAAGGGTGCTTACGGATGCGGAGCATCCGTCTAAGGAAACCATAAGGTTCTCTAGCAAAAAAAAAGTGGCGAATCTCACTTTTTATTTTGCAAACGGGTATTATTCAAGCACAGTTGTACATAGGTAGAACAATCTGCTTTTTGATTATGTATAGATATTGTTGAAGCAACAGAACAGGCTAATTATTTCGAGAAAACTAACTGTTCTTAGAATATAAAAATGCAATCGCTTTATATGCACCATCCGTGGCACATAAAGCTAAAAAAACATCCTGTTTTTTTTACCCATTTTAATATTCTACTCACCGAGTTTTCTGTCAAAATAAAGCCAATCGTACTATATGCTACAACAATATCATCATAATTCTTCAGAGAAATTTATTCTTCAGACTTTTTATATTTTTCACAGCTACTTGTGAATATAACTATTAAATTGTTTCACGTGAAACAATTTAATAGAATAACATGCAATTTTTTTGAAATTCATGATATAATAGTGATTATAAAAAATATGTCGCTTTTTAAACATGCGCGTGGGTTGAAATATGATATAATATAAAACAGTAGAATTTAATGGAAATTTTAAAGGGGCTGATTATGGTGGCAAAAGTTATTGCTCTTGCAAATCAAAAAGGGGGTGTAGGAAAAACAACTACTGCAGTAAATTTGAGTTCTTGTCTTGCCTATAGAGGCATGAAGGTTTTACTGATTGATACAGACCCACAAGGGAATGCGACTAGCGGTCTTGGCATTGATAAGGATCATTTACATAAATCTGTTTATGATGTACTGATTAATAGTGAAACAATAGCTGACATAATAGTTGATACTAAAATAGAAAAACTTAAAGTGTGTCCTTCAAATATACAGCTTGTTGGAGCAGAAATAGAACTGGTTTCAGTAATTTCACGTGAAACAAGACTTAAAGAAGCTATATCAAAGATAAAAGAAAACTTCGATTATGTAATTATTGATTGCCCTCCGTCATTAGGTTTGTTAACTATTAATGCATTAACAGCTGCTGATACAATACTTGTGCCAATTCAGTGTGAATACTACGCTCTTGAAGGGTTAAGTCAACTAATGAATACGGTAAAATTAGTTCAAAGACATTTAAATACTAAGCTGGAAGTTGAAGGTGTAGTTTTAACTATGTTTGATGCTAGAACAAATCTTTCTATACAAGTTGTTGAGGAAGTTAAAAAGCATTTTAAAAATAAAGTTTATAGAACAATTATTCCTCGAAATGTAAGGTTAAGTGAAGCTCCAAGTTTTGGTCTTCCAATAATATTATATGATCCGAAATCTAAGGGAAGTGAGTGCTATTTAGAATTGGCTGGAGAAGTTATAGAATATACTAAGGGGGTATCAAATTAAGTTGGCTAAACAAGCATTAGGTAGGGGATTAGGCGCACTACTTCAAACAAACGATAATAATTTTGAATTTAATAGTGTAACTGAAATAAAAATAAATGAAATAGATCCAAATCCAGAGCAACCGAGAAAACACTTTGATGACGAAAAGCTATTGCAACTCTCAGAATCTATAAAGAAACATGGTGTTGTTCAGCCAATTATTATTAAAAAGGAAGGTAAGAATTATAGAATTGTTGCAGGTGAGAGAAGATGGAGAGCTGCTAGGTTAGCAGGACTTACCACTATACCTGTCATTATTAAAGAACTTTCAAATAACCAGGTTATGGAGATAGCTCTAATTGAAAACTTGCAAAGAGAGGACTTAAACCCTATTGAAGAAGCGGAAGCATATGACAAGCTAATATCAGAGTATGGTATGACGCAGGAAGAATTGTCAACATTAATTGGAAAAAGCAGATCTGCAATTGCAAATACTGTTAGGCTACTTAAATTAAGTAATGAAAATAGAAAAAATGTTATTGACGGACTTATAAGCAGTGGACATGCAAGAGCTCTTCTTGCAATAGAAGATGAGGAGCTTCAGAATAAAGCAGCTGATGAAATAATAATGAGAGAGCTAAATGTTAGAGATACAGAAAAGCTAGTAAAAAAATTTTTAAACAGTAATATTAATAATACTAAAAGAAAAATTGAAAAAGATGCAGAATATATATTGATAGAAGAAAAATTAAAGGATATATTCAAAACAAAAGTTGATATTCAAAAGGGTAAGAAAAAGGGAAAAATATCAATTGAATATTATTCTGAAGAAGAGCTTGATAGAATTCTTAGTCTTATAGATAAAATTAGCTAGGAGTACTACATTGCCATTGAAATGATAAGGTTTCTTCGCAGGGTTTCCTAAAGGTGATTCATAAAACTTAAAATTGGAGTTAAAAATGAAAAAGATTTTTTTACTGCCGTTTCTTTTATGCTTGTTGCTTTCAGGTTGTCTAGGAGGAAAAAGTGACGGTTTAAATAATCAAATAACATCCTCGCAAAAAGGTGTTTACGACATAGATGATCAGACAGCGGTAATACTTGATTCTGTTGTTGATGTATTCAAAGAGCCTAATATCCGATCTGAACGAGTAACACAGGTACTTTACAATGAGCCAGTTAAAATAGTTGAAGATATTCGGGATTGGTCAAAGGTGCAGTTAGTTGAAGGTTCTTTAGGATACATTCAAACAAAATATTTGAGTGCTGATTGTTCAAGCCTGCTGCCAGAGAAAATTAATCTTCGTGTAATTGTATCATCTAAAACGAAGGAAGTGTTATCTAGTGCTAAAAATGGTATCACTATTAAAAATATAGTTTTAGGTACTGAATTGTTCTGCATTTCACAACAAGGCAGCTGGTATGAAGTCAAGCTGCCGGAAAATAAAAAGGGATGGATAAACAACCATGGAACATTTCAGGTTAAAGCAACTGAGTCTGTACCCTTCACCTCTGACATAGATTTTGTGTTAACTTTAAAAAAGTTTATTGGTTCAAACTATCTTACTGGAGGAATAAGTTCGTTTGGCATGGACAGTTCGGGACTTTTATATATCTCAGGAAAAATTAATGGGATAAGCATAGCAAGAAATCTAAAGGACTTTTATCTTTCTAAGGAAGGAGAAACTTTTAGTTTTGAAAATATAACAGTTGAAGATCTAAAAACAGGTGATATTTTGTTTTTTTCTGACAGCACCAAAAGTGAAATAACTCATGCAGGCATACTCATCGGTAAAGGGCAGTTCATAGAGGTAAGTATTGATAGTGGCATTGTAGTGATATCATCTTTAGAAGGCGAACTTTTAAAGCAACATATAGTTGGAATAAAAAGGATATTTACTCCAGTATTGTAGGTTTCGCTATATTTCTTGTTACTATTCACAGGTTGCTAAAGAGATATAACTTTCGCAATAACGGAAACTTCGCTTCATTTGCAAGAGCTGTATAGTTCAGTTCGGGCAAGCCGAAACTCGCAAAACAACCTTTTAAAAAGTAATCATTATATAAGGTTTTCGATGAGTGCAATTATATTCTCACTGGCGTAAGGTTTTGCAAGAAAGCTGGACATTTCCTTCATATGCCTTAGTCTGAGAGGGTTTTCAAGTGTTTCCTTTAAAAGTATATCGAAGTTGGAGTGGTTCCAAATCCTTGCAGCACACCCTATATTCAAAAGGAACTGTGCATTTTCCTCCTCTTGTCCTGGAATGGGTGAAATAATAAACATAGGCAACCCTTTAACCAGTGATTCAGCGATAGTCATACCTCCTGGTTTAGTTACAATAAAATCTGAAACGTCCATATATTCGGCAACCCGGTCAGTGTAACTTATCACTTTCATTGTCTTATTTGATTGGTTGGCAACCCTTTTAAACTTTTGTTCCTGTCTTTGATTTCTACCAGTTATAGCAATGATTTGAAGGTCCTTTTTGCTTTCAGAAAGAATCTTAAAAGAAGAATTCATCTTACCATAACCAAGACTTCCTCCCATAATAAGTGCGGTATGTTTTCCTTGCTCCAATCCAAATTCATCCATAAGCTTTTTACGATCATTCTTTATATTAAATTTTGGAGATACAGGTATACCATACGCAAAAACTCGATCACTTTCTATTCCCCTTCTAATCATATCAATTTTCATATACTCATGTGCTACTACATAAGCATCAACAAAATCATATAACCAGAAGGAATGAACTATAAAGTCTGTAAGGATGACAACTATAGGCACCTTTGTTCGACTTTTGGATTTGAACCTAGATATTAGCTGCATTGAAAATGGATGCGTGCAGACTATGACATCAGGTTTAAATTCATCCATAAGATCTTTTATTTTAGAGGATAAAAGATGACTTACACGATTGCTAAAATCGTAAATATTGTCGCCAGTTTCGGAGTGTTCATAAAGCATACGATAAAGCTGTGGTGTCTTTTTGATAGTGCCAAGATACCCACCTACTACAAGTTTATCTAAAACAGGATTAATATACTTCAGTACATCCACAATCAAATGCTCTGAATCGGGATATTTATTTTGAAATTCTTCCATAATTGCCTCAGCAGCCTTCAAATGCCCTCCGCCAACTGAAACAGTCAAATATAGTATCTTCACAGGCTCCAACCTTTATGGTACAAACATTTCAACTAATTATAGTGCATTTTATAAGTTTTCGAAAAAACATTTTCCACATACTAAAATAGTTTTCTATATTAAATATATCATGAATTTTGAAGAAATTACATGATATATTTGAGTTTCTTCAATTTGCCTTTTGATTATGGTAGATATAGTGTAGCAACAGATCAGGCTAATTAGTTTTCTGGCAAAATAAAGTCAATTGTTCTTTATGCAACACCATATCATCATAACTTTTTAAAAAATAGCACATGCGCAATTATATCACATAAAATCGTGTTTTACTTCATCTATTTCATTTATAATACGTATTTCTAGGTCTTCCGCTGGTGCATCTGCTATTAATCTGAAGTTAATGCCTTTAAGGTCTACAAGTACTTCTTTACCTTCATTTTTCACAGCTATGACCTTGAACATAATGTCCGAACCATAAGATTTCCGGCACACGACGTCTCCAACCTTAATTTTGTTTTTACTCACTAAGACCACCATCCACCATTATATATAATTATGCGCGTCACAGGAAATATTTTAGTATAATAAGAAGAATCACACCTGGAACGCCTAAAAAACCTACAACTAAAGCGGTTCCGAAATTGAGTGCAAGGTTAAAATCAAACAAACCGCCAATGATGTTTATTAACACAATAACTATTCCTCCGATTATAGCATTATAAACAAGTTTTAATAAAATTTTGATTGGAACGAGAAAAGCTCTTCCTATTAAAAACAAAAGAACAATACCAACAAAATAAGCAATAACAACTCTAAAATCCACAAACATAATCTCACACCAATCTCAAGTTATTAAGATTCTCTTGGATTTAAAATAAAATTACTGTAATAAACAAGTCCAACCTGTCCATAATGGGACTACTATATAATAATATATTACTTATTATTAAAAATAGTACTATTATTGTTGGGAAAATTAAATTATAAGATTTTATTATTCGGTGGTGCTCATATGCTAAACTGAATGTTTATGCTAAAACATATATGTCAATATGCTTTTAGACCAACTTTTTTTGCTTCAGTGATTAGAAAATCATACTTAACTTCACATGCTTTTATATTATATATGTAATACTCTATTATTTCATCACCTTTTGCAGCATCAAAATTCTTAACAGCCGTATCCCATTCAGCTTTTGCTACTTCAATCAGTTTAAGAAGCTCAGTTTCCTCACTTTTTTTGTCAATTTCTTTTGGCCTGAACAGTTTTTCATAAATCAACTTTTGTATTTTAAGACTACTTTTTTCAACTTTTTGTTGATTCCAAAGATTAATATTCATACTCTTATCATCCTTATACTATTAATATTTTTTCTGACTTACTGGGGGAGCAATAAAAATTAATTATGCCCTAAAATGAATGTAAGCCTTAGTTATTAGTAAGTATAGGCACTGCCTCTTTGTTATATTCAATTTTGCAAAAATTATGTTTGTTTATTAACTATGTTTTGAAGTAACTTAACATGACAGGCTGCTCGAAAAAGTAGTGTGTACAGAATTTAGCCAAAAGATCCCGAGCACATTAAGTAGATAGAAGGTTGAAATCCAATATGATTTTGATTATGTGCATATTTTCTCAATAAATAACTAAAAATACAGTTACAAAATAATAATTCCAGTATGAAAGGTTTAAATTATTTTCTCGGAAATAATTATATTTATATTTTATATCACGAAGCTTTCAAACGGAAATTATTAGATAGAGTTTTGTTTGACTAATAAAAAAAGCTCTTAATTCTAAATGTTATGAATAGGAAGGTGTGTTCTTATAAATGAAGTTTAAGTCAATTCTAACACTGATAATATTGCTAACACTTATGTTTACATTGTATACAACTTTTAATTATGTGTTTTATCCAAGACCCATGATGCTTCCAGGTACAGCGCTTGCCCAGGGAAATGGTACTAGTGATGAACAACTTTTGGCAAGAGCAATAAATGGAGAAGCACGAGGTGAATCTTATGAAGGTCAGGTAGCAGTTGGCGCAGTTATACTAAACCGTACTCGAGATTCAAAATTCCCTAATACCATTGCAGGCGTAATATACCAACCAGGAGCATTTACCGCTGTATCAGATGGACAGATAAATGTACCTATAGATACAAACTCCACTGTTGTAAAAGCTGCTCGGGATGCTTTAAATGGCTGGGATCCTACTAATGGTTGCCTTTATTATTGGAACCCGGCAACTGCAACAAGTAAGTGGATTTGGTCAAGGCAGATTATTACAAAAATAGGTAAACATAATTTTGGAATTTAAATATCAAGTGATTAAAAGGATATTTTAAGTGTATTTAAAGTTATAGCAATAAATAAAGCTTTCGGTAATAAAAACGAGGAGGAATAAAATGGGCATTAGGGAGAAATTATTAGACTTTAAACGCCGTCTATCCGACAGAAAGATGTATAGTATTGTAATAGTGATTATAGGAGCTGTTGCGTTTTGGGGCTTGTACCAATATAAGCATGCAGCAAACCTTCGGCAGGAACTAGATAATCAATACAACAGAGCATTTTTTGATATGGTAGGTTACGTAAATAATGTGGAAACTCTTTTAATGAAGTCTATGATAACATCAACTTCTGAAAGAACTGCAGCTACATTGCAAGAAGCATGGCGTCAATCTAATCTGGCGCAGGAAAACCTTGGTATGATGCCAGTCCCACAGCATATACTTGCCAATACATCAAAATTCCTTTCGCAGGTTGGTGACTTTTCTTATACATTAAACAATCAGAGTTTATATGGCAAACAGCTATCCGAACAAGAGTACCAGCAAATAGAACAGCTTCACGGGTATGCTCTTTCACTGCAAGAAAGTTTGGGAGAACTTCAAAACAATCTTTCTGGCGGTAGAATCAAGTGGGGAGATTTAGCCAATAAAGGTGCTGGAATATTTAGCAAAACTTCTTCAGAGCTTCCTGAGCAGCAATTTACCGATATAGACAAAACTTTTCAAGAATATCCTACCTTGATATATGATGGACCGTTTTCAGATCATATTACAACCGCTGAACCCATGGGTTTAACAGGAGATATGCTAAACTCCGAACAAGCTAAACAGTCTGTAGTAAATTTTTTTGGAGCTGATGTTATAAGGGAAATTAATGATCGCGGCAAGAATGACAATGGTGCAATAAAAACATATTCTTACCGAGTTTTGTTCAAAGACAAGCCTGATGAAGAAGATGCCCTAATTGATGTTACGCAAAAAGGTGGACATGTGTGTTGGGTACTGCAAAATCGTCCGGTTCCAGAATCTATTCTCACTATTGATCAGGTAAAGGCTGCAGGGCTGGAGTTTCTTAAAAAGCATGGATATGAAAATATGGTGGACACATATTATATAAAAGAAGATAACACCGCTACTATCAATTATGCTTACAAACAGGGAGATGTAACTGTATACCCTGATTTGATAAAAGTTAAAATTACCTTGGATAATGGTGAAGTTCTAGGTATTGAAGCCAAAGGTTATGTTTTTTCTCACAGGGAAAGAGAAATACCTGAAGCTAAAATTAGTGTTGACAATGCAAGGACACTTATTACTCCAAGGATGGAAATAATAAGTACAGGACTAGCTATTATTCCCACAAACTATAAAACTGAACTATTCTGTTATGAATTCAAAGGTAAGCTTAATGATCGCGAATTTTTAGTTTATATAAATACAGAAACCGGTCAGGAAGAAAGAATTTTAATAATACTGGATACACCTGGAGGAATTTTGACTATGTAATTATTTTTAAAACTTCATCTGCTTTTATAATTTAACACTGTAGTGCTTTTGCTAGATAACAAAAATTATGTAAATTCATTGCATTGCTCAAAACTATATGCTAGAATGATACTAAGATTTAGAAGTTTTAAAATATAAAGGGGCAATGCAATGGAATTAGATTTTGCTTCAATTTTTAATTTAATACTAAATATTTTATTTGTTTCCATACCAGAAGAAATCTGCTTGGTTATGATAATACTTATTTTTTTAAAGCAATTTGAGTTTATTAAGGTTGATTACGAAATTGCTAACTCATTTAGGTTTGAAATTCAAAAGATTGAGGTTATTAAGTTTTCTATTCCTGTGCTTATAATGTCGATTCTGTCAAATGTCTTGAAGTTTATAGGTGTTGGAGCTACACCTGTTCTTTTCATTTCGATACTTATTGTGATTATAGCAATTATTATTACATACAAATTACAAAGCGTAAGCAGCATACTAAAGTCAATTGCCTTTACTGTCTTAGGTTTTACTATACTTATGATTAGTGAATCTATATACATACCTCTAATACTCTACACTATGAACAAAACGATAGCAGAAATCAACAACAGCTTTTTGACTAACTTTTTGTTGTCATTACCTTCGAGGTTAATTCAAATTACCATCATTTTGTTCGTATTACTCAGAAAAACTACCTTTATGAAGGCCAACTTAATTAAACCCATTATAAAAAACAAGTCACTTTCAATAATATCTCTTACCACAGTAATTTTTAATGTTGTACTTTTGGCAATCCTAGGAAAACTTATAATATTTGATCGAATACTAATAGATATGCCTCTTTACATACAGCTTGGTGTTATAATTCTTACTGTTAGCTTTCCTTTTATAAATATACTCTGCCTTGTAATAGCAATTTACTTTGTTGCAAATAAGAGTAGCCAAAAAGAGCATACGGCAAGAGTTGAGTTTAATGATTCCCTTGAGAAAATAAAAGTGTTTGCCAGCCTTGGAAAATATGAAGAAGTTAAAATCATGTTGGACAGGCTTGACAACAGCATAAGAGAAATATATCAAAGGAGAGGTGGAGAATAATGAAAAAATTACTTCCAATTCTCAGCACTGTTCTAACTGCGATTGCACTTGCAGTGACATCTTCAGCAAGTGTTTGGTGTTTTCATCAACCAAAGACTCCTAAGTGCTTGCAGAAGTAGCAGTAAAAAAAGAGCCGCTCAGGCTCTTTTTTTTACCTAGGAGAGCTTTTATCCAATTGCGCAGGTTGTGCAAGTGAGCGCCTGATCAAAAACAGCGTTTCACTACTAATATCCTCGTAATTAAGACTTGATTGCTTTAATAATTCTTATGTCGTCGCCTGCAAAATGAAACATATTAAAACATCCAATAACACGTGATACAATTCTTTCATCATAATGCTTGCTAAGCTGTTTCGGGTTAAAGTTTGTTGAAATTATTGTTTTACATGGTTTAACTAAGTTATTCATTTCTCTTATGTTTAATATATTTGAAAATTCTGCGTACCTTGCTTCGCTTCGTGGCTCAGTGCCAAGATCGTCAATTATAAGAAGGTCAACATTATAAATATCGTTATGTATTGAGCTTTCTTCTATGTTTTCCCTAAACTTTCGTACTTTTTGCTCAGTTATTATATCAAACAGTCTTGGTGCAGTTTGATATAATACTGTTCTGTTCAAATTTAAAATTTCTTTTGCCACACAATTTGCCATGAAAGTTTTGCCTGTGCCAGTAGGACCGCAAAAGTAAAGTCCTTTTTCACCCGGTTTGTTAAAGTTTTTAGTAAACTCCTGGCAAAATGAACGAATTATCTTGATATTCGCCCTAGGTGATATTTCAATGCCAAACTTTTCTTTATCAATATAATCTGGATAGCACGTTAGATCAAAGTTTTCAAAGTTCTCTTTTTGAGTAAGTTTTAAATTTGATTGTGTATACATATAATCAAGTAGTTTTTGTTTAAAACATGAGCATTTTTCTGTACCATAAGCCGTTTGCACATAACCTGTATCATCGCAGTTGGTGCACTCAAAGCGAATCTCTAAAAAATCAGAGCCATAACCGCTTTTTTCTAGAAGCATCTGCCTCTTATTTTTAAGTATAATAAGCTCATTTAAAAGCTCTTGTGCTTTTTCTGTGTCCTCACCTAAGATTGCTTTGTTATACTTCACTCCTAAAATTTTTACGTCAAAGTCCAGCTCCTTAAAGTACGGCGTTTTTTTATAAAGCTCGCTTTTTTTCCTCTCAAGCTGATCCAATGCATCTTTTTGCTTTAACTCATATTCGCTTTTTAACCTGCTAAAAATATCAGATGACATATACACACACCCACCATCACTTTTTAAAAGATTTAGCTAACAACCTTGCCCCAAATGCCTACCCTTTAGGGTTAGCGGTTGGTTGATTTAAGTTCTTGTACAGGTTATCAAAATAATCATCATCATGCTTTCTTTGCTCAAAGCTTTTGTCCCGAGTATTTTTGTTTTGTGAATCCTTAGTATTTGCACGTTCTTTTTTCTTTTTACCTTCATATATCAAAATATCTTCTTTGAGGCGAAGTCCGCAGTTATACCATTCTGTAATTATAGCATCTATATAACGAAATGATGGATTAAATTTCCCTGTTGTTCTTCTTAACGCAAGATCAATAATATCAAAACTATACTTGTAATCCATGCACCATTTCTCAACATATTCATCCTCATATACTGTTAAAAGCCTTGACAGCTTTAATTTTTTGATTATATTTCGCCTTATGTCATTCAGCTTTTCATATTCAATGTAGTATTTATCCACATCAAAAGATGTTTTGATATTCTTGCTGTACCAGTTTTCTGCTACCTTTTCGATATAATTTGGAGCTAATCCTTTATGGTCATAGCAGTGTTGAAATAAAGTGTACATTACATCTTCATCAAACTTAAACCTGTCAAACCAGCAATCAATATTAGTGTACCAGGAAGGCGACATAATGCCTTGAAAAAAACTATTATTTATTGCAGTAATTATACTGTTTCTCTTTTGGTTGCGTTCACAACTGAGAAGAGCTTCTTCGGGCGTTGAAGCACCCTTCAAACGATAAATCTTGTTAATTTCCTTCTCTTTTAGATCAGTAAACACAATATTTTTATCGCTCCACTTTAATGCACCTACCCCCTCAAGGTAAGTTATTGCTTTTTTAACTTCATCAATGTTAAGCTCAAGCTTTTTTGACAGATCCTCAATAGTAGACTGCTTACCATGCTTACTAAGAAAACAACCGTATATGTATACTTTTAAAAAGTTTCCATGCATTGATGGCAAATATTCAGTTATAAAAATATCCGGAACTAAGGTGTCCGAATACAGTATTTCGTTGATCGACTCAAATATCATATAACCTCACCTATAATGTAAAAAAATAATATCTATTTCCTAATCAATTATAACACAGTATTATATCCAAGACAAAGGTGAAGCGTAGTAACTACAAAACGTTACAGTTCACAGTTATATCTCAAGTTACAGAGGGTCTGAACAGTAACCTACAAAACATTAGCGAAATGCACAAAAGAATTGGGTATTGATTTTTGTGCTGTTCTGTATTATCATATAATGAGTTCCAAAAATAATCTTTTGATATATACTGCATGGACCTATTGTTTTTAAGGAATGCTATGATTATAACCTAGAAATTTGCAATTGATTATTTTTATAACGCGGCAATCATGCGCTGTTAGCTCAATTGGATAGAGCGTTCGGCTACGGACCGAAAGGTTTCGGGTTCAAATCCTGAACGGCGCGCCAAATACAGTAAAAGACCACTATAAAACTATGTGGTCTTTTTTATGATTATTTCCCATTTTCTCTCCAGTTGGGTTCAAATGAATCTGTTTCTATGTTTTTGAATATATCATTTTCGAGGATTGTGTCTGAAACATTAAGTTGATTCTGAAGCTTTAATATTTCATTAATGTAATTTTCTCTTTCCAGCTCATTATTATTCCAATCATACACTCTTTCCTCTTCGTTTATATAGATATATTCATCAGTTACTATGTCATAATTTCTGAAAACAGCATAACCTTCTTCAGTATTAAAAAGGTCTTTGCCAATTGCAAAAGGCGTTCTTATTCCTAATATGTTGCCAACAGTAGGAAGAATATCTACCTGTCCTCCAACCGTGTTGTTGACCCTAGGCTCATCTATTTTCGGCCATCTAATAAATAGTGGTACTCTTTGAAGCTTCTTCCACTCAACTTCATTAATTTCAATGTTTAACAGCTCTTTGACCATGTCGAATTCATTTTTTTGCACGGCACCATGATCCCCATATAATACAATTATAGAATTGTCAAAAAGACCATTCTCCTTTAATTCTAAAATTAATTCTCCTATGGTCTGATCTACATAATTGGCAGCTTTTAAATAGTTTCCAACTAATGTTCCTTCATATTCTCCCACATAAAAATCCCCATACTCTTCAAAATGATTAAAGGGATGGTGGCTGGATAATGTAATTAAAAAGGAGTAAAATGGTTTTTGGGTATTAATGTTTTCAAGCGTTTGTTTAAAGAATTCTTTATCTGAAAGTCCCCATCCCAGTTTATCTGTGTTTTTGAAGTTTTCCTTGCTGATATATGAATCGAATTTTATTGATTCATAGAAGTTATCTCTATTCCAATAATCTCGTTTGAATGCGTGAAATACATAACTGTCATACCCTTTTGTTTTCAAGAGGGATGGCAAAGAGATAAAAGTGTTATCATAAAAACGGTAGTAAACTGATCCGTTATCTGCTGGGTACAATGAATTATTACACATAAACTCGGCGTCAGAAGTATTACCACCCGCAACTTGGTAAAAGAAATTGCTAAAGTATACAAATTCATTAACAAGTTTGTTGAAATTAGGCGTCACTTCCTGCCCATTAACTTCAAGATTTAATAAAAAATTTTGCATAGCTTCCATTTGAACTATTATAAGATTTTTCCCCGCAGCAACACTTGTGTACTTATTTCCACCGCTTGGCCTGTTATTGTAAAAATCTGTTACTACTTTTATTTCTTCAGGTGTAAGCTCAGTATCATGGAGAAAGCTTTCGTCTATAAATCGCTTCATGTCATAATAATGAAAGTACAGAAGCCCTTGTTTGCTTAAAATATAATTATCATCCTGGGGCAGCGAACCAGCTGATATTTGCGTGGTGGAAAAATAAAATGTTGAAAATGCTATCACTATAACAAGAGAAAATGCAAAGAATTTTCTTGAAATACAAGCTTTGATACCATTTCTTTTGTTGCTCATTATTCTAGAACAGACTATCCAGATTGGAATGTCAATAAATAACAGAAAGTCATAAGGCTTTAGTATGCTCTTCACGCTGTCTCCTACCTCTCCAGCAAGAGTTACCAGAAATAAGACAGGTATTGTTATGGCTTCGCAATAATATCTAAAGTATAATGTGTCTGCGAAAATTATTGCTGAAAACAGTATATTTGAGACAATTATTGCACTTTTTCTATGTTTATTAAATATGCTCATTATTAAAAAAGTATATATAACCAATACTGCCAATGTAGATAAAAACATTAGCTTATTTGAATTTGAAAGTAAAGGCTGGGCAATAAGGGTTGCAGTAACTTGGAAATAAAGGTTTTTTGCAAACAATATTGCTATAAAAAAAGATGCAAATAGCATATCCTCTACTACAAATTTGCTGACTTTTTCTGTATATAAAGTTTTTTGTAAATTAACTGAATTATTCATCTTACCTTGCCTTCCTATAACAAATAAAAAACCAGGAAACATTACCCAGTTATGGATTTTACCCACAATAAAGTTTTAATACTTATATATTAAACGAAAATTTTTTAAAAAAGTTTCATTTGTTTAAAAAGAATTTCCATTTGCATCCTCATTTCATAGAAAAGTAAACCTATCTATGAAACAAAAAAACAACAACCTAATTATACTATAGTCAATAAATAAGTGCAAAAACTATATATAAGTTAAAAGAAATATTAATATTATTAAGTTATTGTTCATTCCATTTTACAAAAGGTTTTTCTACAAACCCTTCAATATTATTTATAAGAACAGTCATCTGTGCTCTTGTTATTATTTCATCAGGATAAAACAATCCATCCGGATACCCTTTGACAAATTTGAAGGTTGCCATTCTGACAATAGGTTCATACGACCATGTTCCTTTCCTCAGATCTTCAAACTGTTTACGAGCATCTACTACCGGCTCTGATAGTTTAAGCAATCTTTCTGCCAACACAGTCAACTGTTCTCTGGTTACGTGTTGTTCAGGTTCAAACCTGTTTTCGCCGGTTCCAAAAACAATTCCATACTGATTCGCTATCTCAATTTCTTTTTGCGCCCAGTGACCTTCTACATCATCAAAGCTAACGCTTGATGACTCGTGCTCAAGTTCGTGCTCGAGTTCGTGCTCAAGCCCAGACCCAAGCTCAAGCATTTGTACAACTAAGGTTGTCATCTGCGCTCTTGTCACAGAACCGTCAGGATAGAACATATTACTTGTCATACCATTTATTAGACCCTTTTTTTCAGCTACAATTATTTCTTCTTCGGCCCAGTGTCCAATGATATCTTCAAAATACCTGCCATTTAAGCAAAGTGAGTAATAGTCCCAGACATCAGGAGTCTCTTGTCCTAAACTCCAGCTTCCAGTACCCTTCAAATCAAATTTTTGCACTAAACTAAGTTTGTATTTGATTGACCGCTCATTTTCATACCAAATAGTATAAAAACCTGGTGAAAGCGCTGTTCCAAACACGTAGGTTTTATCGTCTTCGGGCTTTACATTGACAACAAGGTACGGTGACTGACGGTCTTCATCATAGAATTCATACGTTTCATGTTTGAGTTTAATTTTTTCTATATCGTTAAGGCCTATGCCGTAGCCACCATAAGTGGAACCGCTTTTCCAGTAACGACCATAAAAAGGAATGCCTAGCACGATTTTCTCTTTTGGAACTCTTTCAATTGCATAATTAATTGACCTTTCCAAAAACCTTGCACTGGCAATAGGTCCGGGACTGCTGCCCTGCCAGCTCTCATCATAAGCCATTATCATTAGATAATCGCTGTGCTTGGCCAATTCTTGATAATCGTAAGAACCCTGCCAGAGTTTATTTATATAAAATGGATTTGCAGCTACTGCAACGGATATTTCCTTTCCAGGTGATACTTTTTCCCTAAGGAGCTTAACAAAGTCTGTATAGTTATCTCTATCCAGCTCATTCAAGCCTTCAATATCTACATTAACGCCATCAAGTCTCCATAGGTCTATGGCATCTGCAACATCCTGCGCAAGCTTTTCTCTGTCACGAAGCGCATTTCGTCCTGCCTCAATATTCCAATGATTACTGAGAAAGGAAACAACCTTGATTCCTCGAGTGTGCATATCATTCAAAAATGAAGATGAATATCTATTGGTTAGAACTAATCCTCCACTACTATCAATATCAAAAAAGCTAATGGCAATCTGATTCAAGGATCCTTTGGTTCTGTCTACCAGTTGAGTATACCCTGAAGTTTTACCAAAATATAAATATGTCATATTGAATTTGTCGTCATTACTAAAATTATTTGAAAATGCTGTAGAACTACTTAAAGCTTGACATAATACTAACAATGCCAAAGATAACCCCATTATTTTTCTCATTTTGACTCCCCTTATATTTACATGGCACAATATCTATCTAGTCGTACCATTTCCCCTTTTTTATAAGTTGCTTTACACTACCCTTTACATAATATGATTGCTTCCTAGTAAGTCGCTTTGCGACTTATTCCTGCAGGCTAACCTGTAGGAAATTGCAACTTCATTGCAATCTAGTGCATAATTATATTATAAGTGTAAGGGAATAAAGAATTTTATTCAACGAGCAATATCTGGTATGTAAAGCTGTTTTTTAAAGACACTGAGTAATTATAATCGACATTTTTGAGTGCTTTTTGTGGGTTTTTGAATTTTTCTGATAAACTGATATAACTATTTTTGTTCAAAATACCGATTAATTAATTGAAGGACTAATTTTTAAAGAGTAATAAACTTACTATTTTTTGAAGTATATTTTGAAACTTGTATAATAAACGGGATATTACCCTTGATAGACTAGGAGATACTTTATGGATATTGCTACATTGTTAGGTGTTTTTGGCGGAATATTTTTTATTATGTTACCTATATTAAATGGTGCTTCACCGATGTCATTTATCGATATTGATTCAATTATGATAACTGTAGGCGGAGGTATAGGTGCAACACTAATCAGTTACAGAATGCATGAAATAACAAAGCTTGTAAAGGTTGCAGCACAAGCCTTTGTTTCTAAAAAAACTTCCCCCATTAATACTATTAATTTACTGATACAGCTCTCACAAAAGGCTCGAAAAGAAGGGCTTTTGGCATTAGAAGCAGATCTTGAAACGCTTAATGATGATTTTATTAAGCAGTATCTGCAGCTAATAGTTGACGGAATTGATCCTGACGTTATACGTAAATCAATGGAACTTGAAATTGAAAATATGATGATGCGCCATGAAAGGGGGCAAGGATTATTTAAACTGATGGCTAGTCAGTTTCCTGCTTGGGGTATGATTGGTACATTAATTGGTTTAATACAGCTGCTTGAATCATTAGAAACACCTGAATCAATTGGACCATCAATGGCAGTTGCCTTAGTTACAACTTTTTATGGTGTAATTCTTGCAAACTTTGTATGCAACCCTATTGCTAATAAGCTAGCAATAAAGAGTGAGGAAGAAATACAGGAAAAAGAAATGATAATCGAAGGTATTTTATCAATACAGGCCGGTGAAAATCCAAGAATCCTAGAACAGAAGCTCAGTACGTTTCTTTCTCCGGATCAAAAACTTTTACTTATAGACAAAGAAAAGGAAATCGGTGAAAATATTGGTAATCTTGATACAGAAAAACAGTATTCAATATGAGGTGAACCATGCTAAGAAAGAGACCTTCCAGAGATGATGGAGGAGATAATTGGATGACAACATATAGCGACCTTGTAACGCTATTGCTTACTTTTTTTATAATGCTTTTTTCAATGGCTGTCTTAGATCAGCAAAAATTTAAGAACGTGTCACAATCGCTCCAATCTGCCTTCACACACAATGACAAAAAGTCTGGCGAAATGCTTTTTGATAATGAAGGCGATGTAATGATTGATTTACTAAACAATAACCAGACCATGGTTGATAATAAAGGGAATCCTTTGCATTCCGAAAGCCCTGACCAAGCACTCGGACGTGTGAAAAGACAAATCACTGATTCTATTACTGATCTTGACATTAGCGAATATGTTACTGTTATAGATGAAGAATACAGAATAATACTAAGACTTGATACCATCATTTTATTTGATATGGGTAGTGCTGAAATTAAGACTGAAGGTTTTAAGGCTATTACTGAACTGGGCGATATTTTAAATACCTTAGGAAACGAAATTATTATTAACGGTCATACTTGTGACCTTCCGATAAATACATCACTTTATCCAACAAATTGGGAATTATCCACAAAAAGAGCCTCTAATGTTTCTAGAATACTTATAGAACAATGTAATATTGATCCATCAAGGATAACAGCTGCTGGTCATGCCGAATTTAAACCCCTTATCGCTAATACCTCTGAAGAAAACCGCAAGCAAAACAGAAGAATAGAAATTTTTATTGAAAAGTAACCATTTTTATAAGTAGGCGTTATGCAAAGTAGACGTTTAAAATTCTAGACAAAGCAAAAGCGCTTCACAAAAAACGTTGAATGCGCTTGTCTGGAAAGTTAGGTCAAAAAAGATGCCACTTCTTTGGTGCATATTATGTTCATAATGCAAATGGATGGGGTCATATCTTTATTCACTTCCCATTATCGTCATACTCATGAGGGATTTCCTTGTAATCAGCAACATAATGGCCATTAACCACCGTATAATCTTTTGTTTCGGTTTTATTTTTGAGATCATCGGGAGCTTCAAGTATGCCCGCAGCATCATAATAAATTTTTTCCAGATACTCGAATTTTGAGTATATTCCCTGACAGCACCAAACTAACGCATTTCTTACATAAGCCGCATGTTTTTTGAATATTTCATAGTTAAGCTCTATCCCGTGACTTGCCGCAAGTAATAACGAAAAAGATATAACTGCTCTGGTATTACCCTCCCGAAACGGATGTATTTGCCAAATGGATGCTGTTATTCTTACGAGCCGAAAAAGGGTCTCCTTTTTAGCTTTAACAGATTTCAGCTTTGTGATTTCCTTAAAAACGGAGCTGAGATCATTTTTAATATCGCCCGGATTGCTGTATCTTACAGTATCTCCGCCTAAAACAATTTCAGGCTTTGTCATCTGAATCGTTCTGAATTTTCCTGCAAACTCATAGATATCACCAAAAATGATCCTATGTATCTCACAAAGAGTAGCAGTATCAAACTTGCTGAATTTCGTTCCGTACACTATACTCATTGAATACTGCGTAATATCCCCCTCAGCCTTTTTAAGCATTTCGGCATCTTTGATACCGCCTTTGTTTTTAATAACAGGTGCATCTTCATACAAATATGGATCTCTCATGTTATACCTCATTCATATTATATTTGGTGAGAGTTTGCATGTAACCATCCAGAAAATTTTGTTTACCTTCCGACCATTGTTCAAGAGAACTGTGGGTTTCTTTACTTACTGGCAAACCTTCAAGCGCAGTCATTGCATCAGTAAAGTTCAATACCTTTTTCCGGTTTTCCGCAGAAAGCATATCCATCTCCGCCGAGTACTTTAAGAGAAGGATTCTGTGATACAGATCCTCATTCAATATAAAAGAAGCTGTCTCAATTTTCGAAAGACTATCATTTAGTTCAGCAATTTTTGCTGTAAGCTTAGTTCTTTTTACAAGCTGTCTACGTATGCTCTCAAGTTTATTAGCTTTAATATATTCGCTTTTCAGTTTTCCACCGATACGTTTTTGCAGGTAGTAGTATTTTTTATTTAATATATTTTTTTCAGAAATGTAGCCTTCTGCAATTGTGTTAATATTTTTTGTCTCTCTTATCTTTTCAGACAGCAATTTAACATATCGGTTGTACAATTCCTTATGTTCCATCACATCCACCTCCTTATTTTTATAATATAACACATTTAACCTACATATACAATGCTATTATAGTATATGTAGGTTAATATTAAATATATGTTCTTGAATTGAATTCTTGATAATAAATAAAGCGACAAACCCTGATTTCAAACCATTTTTTGAAAGAAGGTTTGTCACCTTATCTTAGAAAGTTTGGTCAAAAAAGATGCCGTTATTTTTGAATATTCAGTAAAATATAATAGCGATCCGCAATTATTCAAATTGCTTTTTTCGTAGCTCTGTTATGAATAATCCTATATTGCATCCTATTCTGTCCAGCATTGTTTTTTCGTCCTCGCAAATTTGTCGTTCTTCTTCTATTGCATTATCTACATTCTTCAATAGAGATTCGCAACGGAAGTTACCTTTTGTATTAAACCCTAAAATGTCTGATACTTTCTTACTGGTATAAGTATGCTTGTTGCTAACTTTACTATTACATAATATCTGTTTTTCATCACCTTTGATATGTTGTGCATAAGCGTCAGGCACATGCAACAGCAACCATATGTCAAAACATGGGTTTGTTACAACTATTATCTCATCGTCTTTTATAGCTGATAGTAACTCAGTAAAACCGGCCCCTGCTACTCCATTGTAAATATCTAAATCAAAGACGACTACAAACTTGTCACTTTCTGAATAAGTTGAGTTTGCATCAGCTTTAAGTTCTGCTCGCTTTTGCTCCGCAAGTTCAAAAAGTTTTTTGGGATTACTCCAACCTTGATGCATTCCTGTTTTCTCAAGCGGAATAATTTTAATCGCATTGTGTATACCAAGCTCTCTTTTGTAATTGCATAGCCATGTAAAGTATACCTATTCGGTATTCTGGCCTTCACAAACAACATAATATGCAATTCTAACCTCACCTAATTGTCCAACATCAGCCTCCCTGGTAAGGGGACGATATTCTCGAAGCGGCATTACTCATCACCGCCTTTGCATTCTAGCTGTGTAAAAAAGGGTAACGCACCATATCTTCCATCTAAATATGCTTTGTCAATTTTGCGGTCATATCTTTCGCTAAATTTATCAAGCGAATAAATGACCGAAGCATTTTCTTCGTTTTTTTCGACAAACCAAATCTCATCACGTCTAAAGACATCCTGTGACATTATTGAAGATTCATGCGTTGTAAAAATGAGTTGTGTGCTTTTCCCCTTAGTAAATTCTACAAATAACTCAATTAATCGTTGTGTTACCTTAGGATGCAGACTCCGTTCAAGCTCATCTACAATATATACTCCACCTTCTTTGTTTTGCATTACTATTCGCAATAAGTCAAATATTTTTTTGGTTCCATCCGATTCCTCTGAAAAAGTAAAATCATACACGCTATTTTTATGATGAAGTACTATAGTAGTCACTTTTAGCGGTTCATCCTTACCTTTTTGCTCAATTCTATACCAGCCTGTGGGTCCCGAGTGGATAATTGCAAATCTCTTAATTATTGAATTATTCAGATTTTCATCAAGTGTTTTGGTTATTGCTTTATGCACTCCGCTCGGCAGCCTTGTTTCCAATTCAGTCATATCAAGATGCTCATTTTTAATATCAACAATTCCCGTATCAAAACTACTTACAGCATCAACAAATGCTTGAAAATTATCTTCGCTATTTTCATAGCACTCAAAACTCTGAATTACTGTGTCAGGCATTATAAATTCAAGATTTGTACCAAAGTACTTATAGACATCAACAAAGCATAGCAAGTTTTTGCTGCTTGTTGCTTTCTTGCTTTTATTAATTGTGGTAAGAAGCAATATCCGTTTATCATCCATAAAGTCGTTTGAAATATCTAAGAAACGGCTTTCTTCGTTTGAAAGATGAAGATAGCTTTTATTAACATTCAAACGATATGAACCCTGAAGATTATCTATCTCTCTTTCATAAATATACTCCTGTTTGTCTTTGCCGGGATACAATCGATAAAGCCATTCAGTAATCAAAGTCTGTTGAGATAAAATCGCTGAAAACCCATAAGCATAAAATGAACCATTGGTATAGAATTCAAATTCAAACATTGATGGCTGGGTTTTGTTTTTTTCTGACAGCTTGCAAAACATACCTCCTGCATCAAGTGGAAGATTTGATTTTATTACATAAGAAGCAAATCTCATCGCTTCAAATATCTTGCTTTTTCCAGACGCATTTGCACCATAAATAGCGCTTAATTTAAGCAAATTGATATCCTCAATTTTATATATATGATCAAGATGATTTTGAGTTCGCCCAGCAATCATGGAAAAAGTTTGCTTTCTATTATAAGATAAAAAGTTTTCTACTGAAAATCTGATTAACAATTGAACCACCTCGTTTCAAGTTTAAGAGAAAAAATCTCTTTTAATTATTATATTACCACATATCAATTTATTATACAACGATTTTGAAGAATGTTTAGAGATTTTTTCTCTGAAAATACTTCGCGGAACTGTATTTTTTACAATTTAGAGAATAAAATTGTACAGATTGATTATTTTTGGGCATAGAAAAGACAATCCCACTTTTAACTAAGTCAAAAAATAGGTTGTCTAGTTGGCGGAGAAGCGGGGATTCGAACCCCGGCTAGAGTAACCCCTACTAACGGTTTAGCAATGCGTTATATAACCTTTAGCAACTTTTAACACCGTCCCGTAACCTATTGATAATGGTCAAGTTGCCATAATTACTCATTAATAACTTGTTCTGTTTTTTGACTACTATGCATAACTTTAGTAGCCAAATAGTAGTCAAAAAAAGTAGTCAAACAACCCCTGGGGGGACTACTGTTTTCAAAGCGAGAGAGTTCCCTCCCGAAAAAATAACCCCTTTCCAAAGGGCTAATTCCCCAAAAATTCCCCTAAATATCCCCAAGAATGTTTCAAGAGATCATCTTATCAATGGATTCACGGTATAACCGCTCAATATGAACCCTATGATAGCATAATTTATCTGCAACATCTTTCCATGCTGTTGGTTTTCCTTTCTATTTCCAGAAACGGCATTCAGTTCCTCTATGCTGGATTCTTCTCAACTTGTTGGGGTAAAGAAAAGGATACCTCCTGATAGAGATACCCTTCAGCTGAACCCAATTTTGGGTTGACCAAATTTTCAGGCTATTTTCTTAGCTTCCTGCTTAATTAATTAATTTTCTAATCTTTGAATTGATATATTATTCTTACTCATAACATTAAACCCCTCCATAACTCATTGATGATATTATCAGTCTGACAGCGGTTCTAAAACCCTGGTCAAAAGCTACTTCTTGTACGCAAGATTCTAAAGCACATATTGCACTTTCAAGTTCGCTCCAATAACCTTTGTTATCTTTCTTCAGATCTGATATTGCAGTTTCAACAATTGCTGCGTATTTAACATAATCTGTTGTCTGCCTCACTATGTCGATAATCATTTTATCGTGATCGTCCGGATGCATTTCGATTAATTCTGTAATTGTAATACTGTCTAATTTCTTCATATACATTAACCCTCCATAAGTTTTGATTAATACCCGGATAGCATAGAAATTTACTACCGGCTTTATCCTGAGTTGATTCACCGGAAAGGAATTATCCCTTCCGTCATATTTGTCTTTTGCGTGGGGTCTAGATAGTAATCGCATCATCCTTTCAAAATAAAATTAGTACTGTATTTCATCTAAGTTATAGTAGTATTATAACGGTGTACTCTGGCGTATGGCTAAGTAGCCGCTTTATGTCTCTGGTTTTGGCGTTGTTTAGCCTCCATGCCAACCCATGATGTTCATCATAGAATATTAAGTCTTTCCCAAGCAGTTTTTTTAGATCGCCCTCCTGATAGTCATAAATAACTTGAAGTATTTTTTCTGGATACACAATAAAGCCTCCTTTTGTTCCTTGAAAGAAGGTTTCAGTGATGCTATAATGTAATAACAAAACTGACCTTCTGCAAGGTTGGTTTGGTTAAGGAATCCGGGTTGTCCGCCAAGGTCAGCCGGGTTCCTTTATTTTGAATTGTTTTTACTTTCATCAATAACTTCTAGCAACACTGGTTTTAATAATCTTACTAATTGCGCAAAAGAACAACCATGATTAATGCTAGACAACTTTTCTTCATTAGTATAACCATTGTTTGATAGCCAATTGACGGCATCCTCTCTGGTGCTCTTTGGCACAATATCAGAACAACCCCATAAACTACCTAAACGATTGATAGCCTGCTCTGGAGTGTCGAATGTAAGCCACCACTCTTTAGTGTTATCATCAAAAGCTTCAATCAAAGAATTTCTAATAATTCCAGGTGCATGACCATCATACCGTTTAGTCTTTTTTTGGTCGTTTTTGTTGGTGTCTAGCCAATCCATAACTTTTTGTTTATCGAATCTAACTGCATCGCCTACACTGAAGTACGGCAACCCTTTTTTGCGCAAGTTGTCGATGGTCCTAGGAGTTACTTTTAGAAAGTTTGACAATTCTTCTTTGGTTAATATTTCCTCACTCGAGTTAATCACCTCCCTTACATGTGGAATTATGTTGAATATAATAGAACTATATAGAATTAAATCGAATATGTCAAGAAAAAACTTCCAAATAAAAAAAGAAGCTTTGTGAAGCTCCTAAAAAAAATTGTAAAACATATTTGTTTACATAATTTCTTGCTGTTTCTCAGGTTTCGAATGTAGTTCAGATCTCAATCTCTTTATTTCATCGTGCATCATACCGGTATAAAAATCAATCTCGAAAAGCTGTTCAGTCATCATACAAATTACGTATAGCATTGCCATGATTAAAAGAGAACCCAAGATTAAACCTATACCAGCACCTAGACCTACCCAGTTGGTTGCTTCCTCAGCTAAGACCGCAAAACCCTCTCGAGGAACTTCGATTATGCCGTATTCTTGGAAAATAAAGATTGCCGCAATTACGCCGCCTATGAATTGAACCCATGCAATAAATTTTAGCCATGATAACCAATCATTGCTACTTTCCATAGAACCGTCTCCCTTTTTATTACATAATACCATATTGGAGTGGGGAAGAAGACAAGATTATTCTTAAGATTGCTCAAAATAGCTTTACATAATATTGCACCTTTTAACCTTTTAATAGAATCTTATAAACTGTACTGTTTTCTTGATAGAATAGACGTTCAAGCTATTAGCGCAAGACGCTTAACGGATATCATTCTCCTTTACAGGAAGCATGTATACTTGCCGATCAGGGGAAAGAAGCGTCATAAGTTGATAATTAAATCACAGTCGAAACAGCATTTATATTTGTTTTATTTCTTCCTGCCGCCTCCTAAAACCTTAAGCTTAGATTCGTGACCGTTTACCTGTATAGAGAGGTTGTCCAGCTTGGTTTCAACATCATCAAATCTTTTATCATGCTCTTGTAGTTTTTCATAGGTTTGCTTGTAACCATCAAAAAGTGCATCAAGCTTTTTACCATGCTCATTTTCGATTCGTACAATATCCGTTTTGTCTGCCTTCTGATTAATCTTTACTTCCAATGTATCAAATCTTTTATTAAAGTCGGAATACATCTTTTCAAGCAGTTCAAAGGTTTTATCATCCACAAATACCGCCTCCTTACTTACTGGGTCTATTATATCATAGTGCTAAGAGAGAAGGAATATGTTTTTTGTTTTGTTGCATTTTGTATCTATATTCTCTCGTTGTCATTTCATCTACCTGATTAGACTGGATGAAGATTTCTCACTCTTCTACCGGGACATCAAGGAGCATGTACGCTTTTTCGATTCCCAAATTAGAAGTCAACTTCCAATTTGAATATTCGTTTGCAACTTTCATAAATCTTTGAGCTGTTCTATCCGTAAACTAAACTATTTTAGATATGTGCTTATCGCGTGCTATTTTCGATTTATAGACGTTTTACAGGGAAGATATACCCCTTGTAGCAAGCACGCGAAATAATGAATTTTAGCTGTAAATAAATCCATTTTGTAATGATGTATTCATGTCTTAACATCTAATATCTTTTTTGAGTGCAATATCACCTAGAAACACGCTCGAGAACCACCTGAATATGATACAATAGCGGGGGTAGGCGTTAAAAAAAAATAACAATTATTAGGATGTAATGACGTCGTTACAACAGTATTACTGCCCCTAAATAAACTCCTTTATTATTGCCAGTACAATTCCATTTGCAATTCTTCTTTTCTGACGGCTCGGCTTTTACCTGATAACGCTTTCTAAAATTTAGAAAACGGAATAGTTCCCGTTTATCAGTCCGACAAGGGTACCAAGCTTGTTAACGCAAGAGAGTTGCATGGCTTTTTAAACGTTGGGACGAGATTTAATGATTGGGTTAGCCGCAGAATAAGCGAATACGATTTTGAAAAAGACAAAGATTTTATCGTACTCAAAAATGAGTACGGCGAAAAAACAGCGTTTCAGGAATATTGCCAGAGGGAATTTAACTACACAAAAATGATGGCATACGGATTCATTGAGGTTGCTGAAAAGTACCTTGTAGCATCAATGTTACAAGTGCAATCAATTTCAAAATATTGATAAATTAATCTACTAAGTGTATAATAATGGTATAAAACTAATGGAGGCGAGTACTTATGTTAAAAAAATATAGGCAAGCTATAATTGGCTTTGTGCTAGGTGCGGTTATCTTTGGCGCATTTGCCGTAAGCGCTGGTAATGTTGCTGGTAACAACACAAGCAACGTAAATATAGTAGGTGAAACAAGCCAACTTGAAGAATTCATTCTTTACCGTTCTGAATGCCGCCTAAACATTGACGGTGAATTTTATGACAACGAAGAATTGCCTTTGCTGAACTATAAAGGACAAACATATATTCCATCTGACGCATTTGAAAAGATATGCAACCAGGTTGGAGTAGACTTCAACTGGATAAGCGAACTTAAACAAATACAAGTTGAAATCGGGGACAAAATCCCAACTTTACCTGTGAAGGAGGAACCAACTGTGAGCGAACCATATATTGACGAAAACGGAATTAACGTATCAGTGTTCGACGGCGTGGAGTATGTGAGTATATTCCAAGTTAGACAAGTTATTGATAACTACCTAAAGGATATTCCTCATTTCTACACATTCGATAAAGAAAACAAAACATTGATGATTAACGATACGCTGCTTGGAGGAGCTCGGCTTCCTGATGAATTTGCTACGCTAAACATTCCGCTATTTTACCCAGACGGAACCCAACACATAAAATATGATTTTTTTATTGAAAATATCCTTCCACTCCCTAAGAAATAGAGGGGCTTATTTGCCCCTTTTTTTAACTATGGTACTCTGTTATATGCTGATCCATAACGTTCATCACCATGGTCTGCATTCCCATAAGCACTGTCGAGATTTGGTTGTCTACGAACGATTCGCTTGCGAGTCCAGATACTGCGCTATTTATCTCCTGCGTAACCCAGTATTCAGCAGCATATCCCTGTAACGCATAACCCAAATCGACATAAGTAACGTAGTTGCTGTGAGTGTGGGAGTTATTGGCATAATTCGCACTTATCCAACCTCTAGTGGCGATCTCGTTGTCATTTGAACCGTCAAAATATTCAGCTTTTCCCGATTGGCTATTAAGTGTAATATTATCATTCGCCTCTATTACTATTTGGGTTTCAGAGTTTAAAAGAACACCATTATCACTAAATGCCAGTACACCTTGCAAAACATCAGAATTATTGTAAAAATCAAGTTCGCCATTTAAACCATTTTCATGTATTTTTATTTTATAGTTAGTTCCGACCGTCATTTCACCACCAGTTATTTTGGGTCCGTATATGCTAATAATAGCGTCTATAACTCCTGCCGTAATCTTATTAGCAGAGACATTTCCGATATGAGCATTAATAATCTGTGCATCGCCAATATGCGCTGTTAGAATAGCGGCTTCCGCAATGTGAGCAGAGCCTATAGCTGCTTGAGCAATGGCAGCAGAACCAACAGCGGCATTTGCAATTTTGGTGGCTTCAACAGAGCTATCAGCAAGTTTTGAAGCTTCAACCGCTAAATCAGCCAGTTTGTCCACGTCAATAGCTTGATTAGCAATTGCTCTTGTAGTCACAGAGGCATCTGCTAAATGCTTTTGCGTGATAGAAAAATTTGAGAGATTGTATCCTGACATGTATCCCGAAGAATCGAACACATCCTCAACAAGCTTAGTGGCATCAAACGAAGCCTTAAGTTGTTCTCCTATCCTTTCTAGCGGATCACCTATCTCAAGTTCGCATACCCATGGTTGAAATATGTTATATTTATGTTGCAGTATCCTAAGTTTAGGCGACTCGGGAGCAACAACATCGTCAATAACATCCACTATATCGCCAACAGAAAAATCCTCGTGTTCGTATTCCGGAAGCGTTCTAAGGTCAACCATAGCCACCTTGTAGTTGTGTCTGGGACAGCTGTTCAATAAAAGGTGCAATTCACCCTTTTCTTTTAGCTCTTGAGCGTCATATATATTCTGATTCTTGTATATTGCAGTAAATTCTCTTGGTGAATATGAGTTATTAGTAATATATTTAACTCCGCCATTTACAGAGGCTATATCTAGGTCATCATGTCCAAAACAGTATAGCTTTGTTATAAGCCTATTGCTCTGTGTCCGGGTGATATGCTTAAGATTCTTCCTATACCGCACTTGGAATCCAGTACAATTCTGCCACGTATCGTTTGAGCGAAAATGCACTATTTTGTTGACTGAATCCCATAAAATATAGCCGCCCCATTTTGATTGAATTTCCTTGATAAGCGCAAAGCGGCTTACCTTTTCTGCCTCAATATCATGGATACCTGGCACGTCTACGATACCTATAGACCATCCGGAACCATCCAAAACAGCATACAAGGCATGTCCAGCACTGCCAACAGGATAGCGCCCACCTGACAAGTCAGAACCACCGCCAACAATAATAACCGCTAAATCGGCAGGTTCCGGCGCGGTTGGGTCGTTAGATATATTTGGTACAGGATACATCGTTTCAAGTTCACTCCAGCGTTCCTCTGCCATAAATTTAGCCCAGAGACTATTGTCCTCTTTACGGATAATATCTACTGCTTGCTCCCTAAGGGTCATCAAGATATTCCTTGCAATTATTAATGACAATTTTCTTCACACCTGAAAGCATTATCTTGTTGACTATAATATTGTGCCCTCCAACATCTGCTAACACCTCTGATACTTGGTCAATGTTGTATTTTTTCAACTCGAATCTCATTATTTTTGTTTCTCCTTTCATTGCGGATATAACGCTCATATTAATAATTTCGTGTACTCTTGCTTTTATTTTAGAAAACATTAAGGTCCGCCATCAAGCGGGTAAGGTCAATCAGATCCGTATCCTTGTCGGTCATTTTCTTATGTCTAATCAAGTCCGCTCGCAAATGTCGTAAAGCTAATTCCAATAACTCCATTTGCCGGCGATTTAAAGATTTTCCATCAACATAAATCTTACGCATAACTCTTCTCCTTACTCTTTTTATGATTCTACTCATATAGAAAACATCGTTATTTCACTTAAATTTGCTTTTAATCTGCTCAAATGTGTTTTATATCACTTAAGATATTAAAACCGATAATTACCCTGCTTTTCTTGTTTTTGCCCCGTGTTTTTGAATAAACTTTGCGTTACGTTTACTTCGGGGTGAAACATTCTGTCCTTTTGTATATGTTTTCAAAATTGCAGCCGCTTCTTGTATCAGTGATTCAGGGAATAATAGTATTGCCTCTGAATCGCCTATTCTGAAAGGCTTGAATATGTCAGGGTATACCTTTAGTAGCTTATTCGTAATTTTTATGCTTGGTATATAAGCGCTGAGTGTATTTTCGTTATACCGGCTTATATCAGAACCCCTTTTTATCCTACAAGGTAAAAAGGTAAATTCTAGTGGCTTTCCTGTTCTTTTATCTATCTCATAGATAACTCGATACTTACCTCTATATTTCAACATATTTACTTCCTCCTCTCTTTAGTAGTACATTTATCAATTCATTAAAACAGAACAACCAACTACTTACCTGATATGCATTCCCCTTAAGATTTCTTCATCAGTCACAATTTCACCCCATTCTTTCAGCACTTCTAAGTAACTGTTTAACGTGTCCAATATCTCAATTCTGAAAGTTAGTATATGGTTTTCTTTTTCTTCGTTAGGTATATTTATATCGTCAAGATACTTCCCGGCATTTTGCTGCCGCGTCAATAACCGGTTATAAGATTTTTTTACTTCGTTTATAATTTCAGGTGTCGGTTCCACTATTTCAGATATTTTCAAAGTCCGCTCCTCCTTTCAAAAGGGTAAGGTGCTATCTTCAACGCTCTGCTCCCACCATTGCGGCTTATTGTCCTGTGTTTCCCATCCGTATTGTTTTCGAAGCAAGTTGTCATCCCTAGCCATGTAGAAGCGTTTACATTGTTCATGAAATTTCAAACCTATTGTTATCTCCTGCCTGCCTGTGAAACGGCTTTTAAACACGTCTATCAGGGCATCACATTCGGAATAAGCCACCATGTATTTGTCTTCCCTGTCTTCATTTGCTATCCGGTGTACTCCGAATGCGTTATCAGCGAGGTTAGTTATGTCCCCGCTACCACCTACATCCATTTTTGTAACCCTTCCGTTTGTTTTTCTGGGATGAGCTACTACATGGACATGCACATCATATTTCTTTGCGAAAGCTGTTATTGTTTTAATGAATTCACTTTGTTTACGGTAGTAATCATCACCTGTGCCGCCTATCATCATCATAAGGTTATCTACTAAGAAAATCTTACAATCATGTCTTCTCGCTGCTGTGGTGAACACTCGCATCACACTGTCTGTATCTATAGCTGACATTGAGTCGTACAGGAAGAACTTATCGTAATACCAGGCTTTCATTTTCGCTGATGTCTGGTTGTCTACATACGCCCTATCACCCTCTAAGACATAGTCGTACTTGTGCGATATGTGTTCAGGCCCCGCCATTTGAAGCTCAATCCAGTAGCGGAATAATGGGTTCGGTAATTCACCAGAAAAAGCACATACACTGTGGACTTGTTCAACTGTTTCGATAAGTAATTGCCCTAAAAGAGTGGATTTCCCGCTGCCATTTAAGCCTGTCCAAACTGAAACCTGCCCCATCATGAAGCCTCCTATTTTTCTATCAAGCCCGCGGATTCCACTTGCGACTTTAACTATTTTATCTAAGTCTAAAGCTTTAACATCAGCCATTCTTATCAACGCTTCAACTGGCACATCCTTGGCATTCTTATACGCTTCGGTTATTTCCTCTTTTCCGCGCTTCACAAGGCACTCGTTTGCATCCTTGCAATCACCCGGTAACTCCATAACCTTGACACGCCATTCTCCAAGTTTCGGGATGAGCTTATGTATCATTTCTTTGCCGGGTTCGTCGTTGTCACCGCACAGGTAAATAGTTTTAAACTGTTCTAACCAATGGAAGTTAGCTTCAACCCAATTCAAGTCCTCGCTACCGTTTGGAACTGATACGACATTCCTTATTCCGGCTTCGTACAAAGCAAGTGCATCAAGCTCACCTTCGCAAATTGTCAGTGTGTCGCCTTTCACCGTTTGCATCCCAAACAATGTCGTTGTGTCAGTTCCTTCTTCCCGCCACATCTTCATTTCGCCCTTGTTTACTTTTCTGGCAGGACGATACTTTACAGCTACCTGAACACCTTCTTTGATGAATGGGAGAGCCATGTTTTCTTTACCGTCATCACCAACGCCATACATCTTGCACGTTTTTTCACTTATCCCGCGCAGCTTTAGATATTCCAACACCTTGTTTCCGGCGTCATTAACTTTCGCCATTGACTTTTTAAATGTCTTTTTGTATTGTTTGTATTCCTTTGTGTCCGTAATACTCACCTCCCCAAAATCAAGTAATAGCTTGTAAAATGTTCCCGATACTCCGCAGCTCCCGCGCTTGCAGTTGAATATGCCTGTTTCTGCATTCATAGCAAATGTGCCTTTGTCGTGGTGCTTGCCGCCATTGCAATAAGGACAGTAAACAGGTACCACTTGAGGTCCTTGCCTTGTGCGCTTTGTTTTATAGTCCCTGAAATGCTTCCGTGCAAACTCAATAGGTGTAATCATTCGAGAATCACCGTTCCTTTAGCAGGTCTGTCCCTGCTCCTTGTGGACAGTTTAAATTCAGCTTCATCCGCTTTCACGTTTCTCAAAATCCCAAAAAAGTAACTCTCTCTTTTGCTGTGCAGTGAAGGATTGTTTATCACTGTATGGCAAGCATACTTGACTACAATAGGCGGATACTTGTCCATTTCGGTATATACTTGATGTATTACGCTGTCGCTTATTTTGCCGCTTACTCTTGTTGTCCGTAGAATGTCAAAATATTCGTCAATTTGGTTCAGTGTTTCAGAATCATACCGGCGTCTGAAATTTTCAATTTCAAGAGAAAGATCTTTCTTTATAGTTTTATTTAATGTTTTCTTTTCTTGGTAGAACAATTGTTCACCTGTTGTGTTGAGCAATTGTTCTACTGTTGTACCCTGTTCTGGTTCTACTGTAGAATTCTGATTCACCTGTGGAACTATAGTTCTATACTCCCATTCATCATAATTTTTATTAAATGAAAGAATCCTCGGTGATGTATAGGTTGATTCCTTGATAACAATAATAATCTTAGCGTTTATAAGTACCTTTAATTCTTGTGATATGTACCGCTTGCTTATTCCTGTTACTCTTGCAATAAAAGATTCAGATAATTCAGCTTGTTTTCTTTGGAATCCATATAAATAGCGCCAACATACCAACACTATTTTTAGATGTGTAGCATTAGAAAGTGTCTTTATAACCACATCCAGTAATTCATTTGCAACTCGCGTATAACCATTTTTTAACTGAACATCAGCCATTGTTCCCACCAACTTTCAGTGCTTCATATTCATCCAGATGATTTTCAAAACCCTTTATAAGCCTATCCGAAAGAAATTCACCCCGGTACTTGCTATTCATATATGCCTTTAGCACTCTGTAATTATCGTTTGCTGGGAATCCCCGCCTTTTAGCATGCTGTAAAATCTCTCCGGTTGCAGTTATACGGAGATAATGCCGGAAATTGTGGTATTTCATGTTAACCACCTGCCTTTAGCAAGCTGTTGAGCTTTATAAGCCCTGATGAAGGAATCTTTCAGCCGTTTAGGAGTACCGTTTTGGTCTAGTATCTTTTCAAGCTTTTTCTTTTTATGCTCTATAATCAGCTTTTTAAGCATATTACCACCCCTATCCTGAAACCCTTCTAAGCTTTCCGTAGCTTGATTCTGTTTTCCCTTTTTCTTCATCATCGTATGGGTTTTTGAGAAAATCTACCATTTCGCTAAGGTTATACAAAAAACGATTGCCGGCTCGTCTCACTGATTTAAGCTGTCCGGTTATTACGATTTGACGCCAGTCGTGTCTAGAGACGCTTGTTCCAGGATCTATGGTTTCTTTATATTCGTCATAACCCTTGTCGATGGTCCTAATTTTTGGCATCATTTTACCTCCTTATTATTCTGGTACTCAGGGAATAAATTTGCTTCCGGCATATCCAATGCTTCAGATAAACGTTTTCGCCATCCTTCGTAAACATAAATTTTATGATTTTCTATATTACAAATCGTTCCCGGAGCGATACCCGTCAGTTGTGAGAGTTTCAATTGAGAAATTCCCCGACCTTCGCGAACATCCCTTAAATTATTTTTTTTTAGCATTTAATCTCCTCCTTATTGACAATGCGCTTTACAGTACAATATAATCATAGCAGAAATAAATCATAAATGATATTTATAATTTATTTAGAATTAATTAATAGGAGAAACTGATTATGATTATAAACAAGGCACCGTTTTTATATTGGTATAGGACAAAATGCTTTATAGAAAATAAAAGGATACAAGAGATTGATTACCATAACAGGATCGCCTACATCATTAAAGACGCTCCTTCGTTGTTACAAGATTTTATTAAGATAGACATAAATAATGAAGAAACAATAATAGACTTTGTAAATAACTATGGATTTTTAACGCATGAATTTGCAGGGGATAAAGTCAAAATCGGCACTTTGTCATCTAAAGGGTTTAAAAGCACCTATTCCGAAAGTGTGGATTCCTTTAAAGAACGGGTGGCAGAATTTAAAATGCTTCTAATTCTCCATAAAGTGTATACATCTGATGAGCCAGTAAGTGTCTTGCTTAATCCCAACAACGCTATATCGTGGCATTACAGGATACTTAGTGAGTTGCGCCAGAGAACACGAGGCTATTTAGACATAAAAACAGAGAATAGCGTAATAAAAAGTATAGCCATCAAAGAACAAGATTATTTCGAAGGAATGGAATATAGTACTTCGATAATCCATAGTGAAAAAGATTTAAAGAGTGTTGCATCTGATATACTAACGAGAATTATAAATGAGGGTATAAAAGATATTTGCCCAATGCTTAAGTTAAACAATGAATTTAACGAGATAAACAGTACATGGAAAACACGCTCTTTGTTGGAAATATTATATCTTAAGTACTACGAAACAATTTCTAATGGAGAAGAACTAAGAAGGTGTGCTAATGAAAAATGTAACAAAGAAAAGTATTTTCCTGTTAGAATAGATAAAGTTAAGAGATACTGTTGCAACGAGTGTGCATTTCAGGGTATGCAAAATGATGCTTATAGAGAAATAAGAAACCCAAACAGCAACAAGTATTCACCCGCAAAGGCTAAGTTTCAAGAGGTGTATGGAAAATTATATTATCTCGATTCTTACAATAGAATCGATAGAGAGATTTTTAAAAAATGGAGTAAAAAAGCAAGAAAAAAGCTAAAGGATATAAATAACGATACTATAAAACAATCAGGCTTTATTGAATGGTTAGGTGTTTTAGAAGAAGCCCATAAACAGGCCAAAGAAGGCAAGATAACATATAAAAAGCTTGAGGAAATTATAACTATTCTAACTAGAGAATTGGAGGTTGAATATAATGGCAAGTATCAGGAGAAGAAGTGAAAACAGTTGGCAAATTATTGTTTCTTGTGGTTATGATGGTGAGGGAAAAAAACTAACAAAGACAAAAACAATAAAACAGGATCCGGAACTGAGTGAACTACATCGCCATTGAAATGGCGAGCTTCGAGCTCCCGACAAAACAATGATTGTTCCATCGGTACGCATCTGGGGTGTCCAAACCCTCTACTGCTGGAATGGCTTTGTTGCCAATCCTACACA